>ERZ1035006.285-NODE-285-length-42392-cov-8.783546_pt1 | contig 42392 bp, 42 predicted proteins | sample MGYA00520694_ERZ1035006 | MGnify/ENA primary metagenome ERZ1035006 (study PRJEB33766, sample SAMN09781746) | gut metagenome | biome: gut microbiome | host: Homo sapiens | place: Madagascar | study: EMG produced TPA metagenomics assembly of the PRJNA485056 data set...
TTTTTAAGCTCTATTTTCCCATATTTACGGTAATTTTGCCAAAATACAATTGATTTAGTGGTTTTTTGACAAATACGACATGATGTTCCGGCAAGATTTCATTTTGAAAGTATGCACCATTTCCGGAAATCAGTTCCAAAGGATTTCCTTCATAGCCCTGCAGATCAACTTTTTGCACATAATCCTCTGCATATCTGGCAGCAAGTGCCTTCCGCAGCTCAATTTTCTGCACGAGCTCCTGCGTCAGGCCTGTTTTTTCGATCTGCGCTTTCGTCATTTCAGTCAGCAGCTTCGCAGCCTGCTCCGTTGCTGCATCTTTCTCCTCTGCAGTCAGTTCATATCCATCCTTCTCTGCCATATCTGCATAAATGATCTCGGCAAGACATGTATTAACCGCTGTATCCTTTGCCATATTTTTTAAAAATCTACTCTTTTTTCCTGCTGAAAAATGCACATTCCAGTAGCTTTGCGGATTCCCGGAATCATAAGCCTTTGCCTGCTGATTCACGTAATCCTCCACTTCATAGATATAATATCCAAACTCACGAAGCGTTACATGTACTTCATCTACTGAAAATACCGTCTCATCCAGGTGTTCTCCATAGTCAAATATCTTTCTATGTCTGCCCCAGACCGAAAGTATAGCCAGAATAAGGAGCAGTCCGAACAAAAGCAGGAATGCCAAAAGCACCTTTTTATCTTTTTTCTTCATGTCATTTATCCGTTCTGTACACGGTTCATGTATTTATCCCAGCAAAGCTCAGAGCTGTCAAATGCGATCTGTAACCAGTAGGATGTCTCCTCGTCCGCATCAATCCCGACCAGATATAAAAAACGGTTTGTTGTATTATAAGTATCTTCTACCTTCACAACATCAAACAGATAATAGCCCTTACTTCCGTTTAAAAGCGCTGCAAGCTCCTCCTCGGAAAGCGGTTCATCCGGCTTTTCTTCCCGCAATACATCATTGGCATCATAATACTTATATCCTTCCCTTACAGCTTTTTGGACTTCGGCATTTTTCAGTTCCATCTGCGTTGTTCCCGCATAGCTGTCCGTATAATTACCATTTTGGGAATTATCGGCTTTTACGATCACAGCCTCCAGTTCAAACCGGAGGGCATCTCCTGTCCATTCCGCTTTTTGAATCTGCGCATCTCTGAAACTGAAATGCTCCAACTCATTCACTGCCTTAAATTTCATCTTTACTTTCCTGCTCTTCCTCAGCTTCGCGCGCTTTTCTTCTTGCTTCGATCTGCTCTTTCCGACGGATTTCCATAAGCTCTTCCTGTTCTTTTCTCTTCTCCCAGGAAATCTTTGCTTCCCGGACGATCTTCTCCATCAGTTCTTCTTCCGACAAGGCAGGCTCTTCCGATTTTTCATTCTCCGGAAGATTTTCTGACTGTACAGGATCCGCAATCTTTTCTTTTTCATCCGAAAGCGCATCTATCACGATCTGTGCCCGATCCACGCCTTCTTTTTCTGCGCGCTTTGCCGCTGCTTTTGCATATTGTCTGTCGATCGCATTTTCAATCGCGCCTTTGACAAATGCTTTCCACTTATGATATTCCCTTTTTACGGTTATTACAAGCCATATAGCAAGTGAAATTACAGGAAACGCAAGTAACAGTGTCCGCAATATAAGAAGAAATGCTGCCTTCATTTCAATACTGCGCACCGCATTTTCCCAATATGGATATGCAACTGCATTCCCCCGCATCATCAGCTTTGGCAGATTCCAGATTTTCTTATATAATTGCAGATTGGAGAAACGGTCTGTATTATCAACATACTCTTTATCAGAAAAACTAACTGACGAATCAGAAAGTGTTGTCTCTTCATCCTCGCCAAACGCTGTCTTTAATGCAGTTAATGCAAATCCCTTTACAGGATTCGGCAGAACTGCCTCATAAGCTGTTATACCGGTTCCTTCAAAAAGCGTCTGGAAGGTATCATAGTCCATAAATAAGTAGGACTGATCTCCTCTTGCATACTTTTCATATTTATTATCCGATGGTTTATAAACACCTGCAATCACAAACTGTCTGCCTTCGATGGTTACTGTTTTTCCGGCTATATCATATGCGCCAAACAATTTCCATGCTGTATTCTCATCCAGCACAACCCTGTCCTTTGAAATATCATTTTCAGAGAAAACGTTTCCCGAGATCATGTTAAGCGGATGAAACTGAAAGAAATCGCCACCGACACCTATGATCTGCACACTATCCACTGAAGCACTTCCTATATCTGTCAGCTTACCGATGGAGCTGTCATGCATGGCTGCATAAGCATCGATCCAAAGCCTTCCGGAAACAGCTTCTTCCGTAATAGAAGCATCTGTCAGCTTTGACTGCAGTGTGCTTCGTACCTCCGAGATCATAGCCTTTGTGATCTGACTGTCACTTTGCATAAACGCACTGACCTGATGGTATCTGATATCATTTGCCGCCCATCGCTCTGCCTCCTGCTGGGAATACTGCTTTCCGACCAGTGTATTCCCCGCAATTGTCAAAACAACTGCCAGCAGCAGACAAAACAGGAGACATACCAGAAATCTGATATGATCTCTGCACCAGATTAATACTTTCATATCCGGTTCCTCCTATTGATCTGCCAGACGTACCTTCATACCGGCCTCTAATGGTTTTGTAGAGTTTGTTACGACATATTCATATCCGAATAACCCTCCGCTGACAGCAGAATTCGTATCATCACTTGCCAGAACCTCTACATCTGCTCTGGATAATACATAACGGTTACCGAGCGGACTGCTCTTTACATTGACAACCAGTACAAATTTTCCGTTATTATCTTCACGGATTGCACTGTTTGGTACTGTTACATCATATTGTGAACTCTTTTCACCAACAGAAAGACTTAATGACTGTCCGACAGTTACATCCTCTCCCGTGATCTTGAATGTCAGTATTTTATTTTTATCGGGATTATCTATATCAGCCTTGATAGAATCCAGCGTTGCTTTCATATCTGTTCCCCAGACATTCTGAATCTCTGCTTCCTGTCCCGCCTTGACAAGCTTTGCCTGCTCTTTTGTCACGGAAATGCTGACACTGTATCCGTTTCCTGTTACTGCAATAGATGCAAGTGCGCTGTCCGGTGTTACCGTATCACCTGCGATGCAGTTGACAGATTTTACAACACCTGCATTTTTCGCCTTGATCTCTGTTTCCTGTCCGCCGTTTTTCAGCTTTTCGACCACTTCTCTCTGGTCATCTACCTTTTTCTTGGAAGCTTTCAGATCAAGCGCTGCCTGTCCCTGTGTTACCTTATCATCCGTCTGCTTATTTGCAAGCGTCAGGATCAAAGTATCCAGTGCCTTCTGTTTTTCACGGACTGCTGCATTTGCATCATCAACGGTTGGTGTTTTTTCCAGATCGGAAGTGATCTGAGCCAGCGTGGCATTTGCCTCTGCCAGTGCTTTCTTTTTCTCTTTTAATTTCTTATTATATTTGCTCACACTGTTTCCTGATACGGTGGAATCGATTTGTGCCTGAATATAGTCAACATCAGCCTGCAGGTCATTCACCTTTTTCTGCGCTGCTGCCTGCTGTTCCACAAGCGACGCCCTGGCTGCTGCCTTAGTCTGGTTGGCAACAGCATCACTGAGCTCTTCCCTTGCGGATTTGATCTCCAGATTGTCAAGTGCATAATTTGGAGCTGCAGCAAGAAGTGCCTTGCTGTAATCAAGTTCCAGACTATCCAGCGTATCCTGCGCTTCCTTGAGCGCGGTCTCATCCGTTGTACCTGTTCCATCCAGCTCAAACAACACCTGATCTGCCGAAATCTCATCGCCCACCTTGATCTTGACACTGCCGACCACATGATTTTCCGTCACTTTGACATCATAATCTTCTGCTGTCTCTACTGTTCCCGTTCCTCTGACCTTTGCTGTTACACTTCCGTTCTGTGCATACGTCGCAGAAACCTCAGGCAGGGAATAATTCATGATCGTATTGGAGAAAAACGTCAAAAGCAGCATGATCACCAGAAAGACGATCATAATATTTTTAATTCTATCTTTTTTGTTGGTCTGTTTTTTTTCGTTCACTTTCTTATCCTTTCTATCCCTTGACTCCACCGGAGTAGGAAATTCCTTCGATGAGATATTCTTCCCCATACAGATAGATCAGTATGGTTGGTACCATATAAATAACCGCAACCGCAAACGCCAGTCCGACCTCTCCCTTATTGATCTCTGACAGGAAAATCGACAATGGGTATTTATCACTGTCAGACAGCAGGATAAGCGGCTGTTCAACCATATTCCAGTAATCAATGAATACCAGGATCGCCGTACTCGCGATCGCGCTTTTGCAAAGCGGGATGCAGACTTTTGTGAAAATCTGCCACTCTGAAGCACCATCCAGCTCAGCAGCCTCGATCAGCGATTTTGGAATACGTCTCATATACTTTGTCAGCAGAAACACACTGAATGTCGAGAAAATACCCGGCAGTATGATCGCCGCTCTGGTATTTAAGATCCCCAGCCATTTACTGACGAGAAAGTTCGGTACAAGACTGACCTGATATGGCATCAGCATCAGTATAATATATAAAAAGAAGATAATTTCCTTTTTTCGTCCCCGGAACCGCGAAAAGCTATACGCCGCTCCCAATGCGATAAAGATCTGAAACGCAACGATCGGTACAACCAAAATGACCGAATTCCAGAATTTCAGCAGATAATCCGGGCTCTGTAAAAGCACGGTATAATACTGCTTAAAAGTAACCATATCCGGAATAAACTTCAGGTTTGCAGCCTCCGACGTATAAGAGGACTTCGTCTGCTGCTGATTCCCATAATAATTATTATTGGAATCATCGGTGTAGCTGTCAAATACCGCACCATAATTAGCAGAGATCTCACTCTCCTGCATAAATGAGTTTGCGACCGTCAGGACGATCGGCATTAAAAATGAGGTTGCAAAGAAAAATGCTATGACAAACAATACAACCTTTGTGCATTTCTGCTTCCGTCTGCTTTTCATCCTTCCACATCCTTTCCAAAGTGATTTTCGACCACAAAGAGAAGGCCTATGATAACAACCATAACAGAACACATGATGATCGCCGCTGCAGACAGCTTCTGATAATCAAGCGCCTTAAAGGTGTTGTTCATGAAATGCTGCAGCATATACAGTGTATCATACGGATAATCACCTGTCAGCAAGTACACTTCCCTGAATACCTTGAAGGAGTTGATCAGCGACATGATCGCCACAAACAGGATTGTCGGGGAAAGATATCTGATCTTTATATAAATAAATTTCTGCCATGCGCTCGCGCCGTCCAGGTCAGCTACTTCCATATATTCCCGTGGTATATCATTGAGTGCTGCCAGAAACAGGATCATATTGTAGCCCAGATTCTTCCATAAGAACAGAAGCAGTACAATAACCTGCGAGAAAGATGACTTAAACCAGTCAATCTTACCTGCTCCCAGATGAACCAGAAACTGATTGATCGCACCATTATAATGAAAAAACACCTGCCAGATCAGGACGATCGAAGCCGTCGGTACCATAAGCGGTGTTAAGAAGAAGGTTCGGAATGTACTTCTCAGTGGGATATTCTGCTCCAAAATGATCGCCATACCCAGCGACAGCAGTACCGCCAGAGGTACTGCCGTCAGGCTGAATACAGCCGTATTTTTTGCTGCCTGTAAAAAGGCAGAATTATGAAACAGATTCACAAAATTCCGAAGGAATACAAACCTTGGATCGATCGGACTGTCTACCATGGAATAATAGAAAATCACGCCAAACGGTACAACAAAGAAAACACTGACTCCGATCAGGGAGGGGAGTAAAAATCCGAGTTCCCATTTCCTTTCCTTCCATTTTTTATGTTTCTTCTTCATGTTTTACCTTTCTATCTGTTTTCATTCACGTAGTTGGAAACACGATTCTGTACAATGTCTGCCACTTCCTTTGCAGACTTCTGTCCACTGAAGTAAGCACCTGTTTCATCAGAGATGATTGTCATCACATCATCATTGTATACATACAGATGATCTACGGATGCTATAACCTCACGAAGCTTGTTGACCTGATCCTCAGAAAGAGGTCCGATCTCAACATCAAGATCATCATACCCCCAGGAAGACTGGTATGGCTCTATTTCATTGCCATATTCATCTGTATATTTTTCCGTTGCGGAATATCTCTTAATCTGATATTCCAGTGCATCCTTGCGAAGCGGGAATCCGCTGTAATAATTATTAGCCCCCTTACAGATATAATCTTTTGTCAGGAAAGTCTTTAAAAATGCCCACGCACCATCCACATTTTTGGATTTTGCATAAATACCAAGATCCATATTCATGCTTGCAGATGCACCTGCTGATTTATCAGAAGGATATCCGATAAAACTGATATCATCTTCAAACATTGCATTGTAAAGCTCGATCTCCTCCATACCCAGACTGTAAATATCAGCCAGAATTACTTTGCCGCTGCGGATCTGCGTCGGAAGGCTTTCGTAATCTTCGTCCCAATTAATATCCTCATCCTTCGGATACGTATTTGCATACTCTAACAGCTTGACAAATTCATCGCTGTTAAAGCTGCATTTTCCTGTATTCCAATCAATATAATCCTCATAATTTGCTGTACAGATCATGTTGAGCACACTTGTATTGGATCTCATGTAAAATGCCTTTGCATCATTGCCCTTTGACTGTTCCAGATCGATCAGATCCTGTACGGTAAACTTATCTCTGCCACCGATATCAGAAGTTTTGCCAATCAGCACATTAACGCCAAATGTAGGAGAAATATGATACAGCTTTCCGTCTGTTTCCATAACCTGTAATACATTCTCAATAAAATCATCCTTCTTGATATCTGAATCTTTATCCATCAGCGTATACAGATCCAGCAGCATGCCCTTAGAAATGTATTTTTCAGCAGAAATGCCGGAAAGATCGATGATATCCGGTATATCACCTGCCAGAAGATCATTGTTCATCTGTGTAGCTGCATCATCATAGGTCGAATAATCCTTTACCGTGATCTGGTATTTATCCTGACTCTTATTGAACTTCACCGCAGCTGATTTGATCGCATCATCCACATAAAGACCTGCATAAGTGATCGTTACCTTATCTGCCACTTCACTCGGATCTACCTTTGTAAAAATATATAAACCGTTATCTGCACCATCTTCTGAACTGTAGTCAGAATAATTCGTAATAAACTGACCACCCTTAAGCGCTCTGGTATCTCCTACATAGCTTGTATTGATGTTACTGCTGATCCAGTTTAAGATCTCTTTTGACTGCTTTGACTGCATATCATATCCATACAGGCTGCTGCCATCATTGTAATAGAAGCTGTAATCAGCACCGTCTATCAGTGTACTGTTGGATGAGCCATATCCCGAAACAGCTATATCATAGCTTTCGCCCATTGCTTTCTTTGCCAGATCTACCGTCTGGACTTTCATTCCGTCCTGTCCGTTCATCGCAACAACGATCTGTCCGTCGCTTGTTCTTGCCATTGCCATCATCCAGCTGTTATTAGCGGTATCCGCCTTGATCTGGGCGATCTTATTGCCATCCTTATCCAGTACGTAAACAGACTGGTCTCCCATCAGGTAAATATTACCGTCTTTGTCCAGTCTCATAGCCTGTACATAATCATTTTCATCCAGAATACCGTTCAGATTCACTTCGCCTGTCTGGCTTCCGCCTGCATCCAGAATCTTGATCAGATATGTAGACTGCTCGCTCTTCTCATCATATCCGCTGTACAGCATGTATAACATGCCGTCTTCCGTTGCTGCAAAGTAGTTCAGCCAGTTATTATCATTCTTTTCCACATCCATCTGGATCTCCTGCAGGTCAGATCCGTCTGCCTTACAGGTGTAGAAGTACTGATTGGTTGTACCATAATAATCGTCCGGTACATCATCTGTCGCATCCGTTGTATCACCGGTCTCCGCATCTGCACCATCTGTTGCCTCTGCGTCATCTGCTGCCTCTGCGTCATCAACCGGCTTTTCTTCTCCTTCTTCAGAGATGGCATTTGTTCCGTCTGTGCTGTCAGACTGCTCATCACCGTCCACTACAGCATCTTCTGTTGCCGCAACCGCAGCATCTCCGTCAGCTGTTTCTTCCTGATCTTTTGCCTCAAATGCCTCTTCTTCCGCTTCAGCATCCTCCGTATTGCCCGGACCCGGAACCCACTCTGTTGTATAGACATAAATCTTATCACCTGCTACGGTAAAGCTACTGATATCACCCTTCATATCGTCTGTACAGCTTAATTTCTCTGATTTATAAACCAGATCTTTCATATCTTTGTTGTCCTTGCCAGACTTTCCGCCACATCCGGTTAACAGCATTGATATGGCAAGCACACCTGCAAGTCCTTTTGCAATTATTCCTTTTCTTTTCATACTCAGACTTTCCTTTCCCAGTTTTCTAAGTTTGATTATATGCTATAACTCCCCATCTTTCCACAAAAGTATTCTTAAGATTTGCGAAATATTGTGACTGTATACGGCGACCAGCCGTTCATGAGCAAAATGGAGTCTCGTTTGCAAAAGAACTTCTGTATACAAACGCTAAAATGATCACATATAAAGGGCCAAGCAGAATTCCCGCAACCCCAAATACTTTGACACCGGCATAGATTCCAAGCAGCGTCAAAATCGGCGACACTCCCATTTTATGGCTGATCAGCTTCGGCTCCAGATACTCTCTTGCAAATACAGCCGCCGCATAAGTAAGCAGCAATATAGTACCGGAAAACAGATTCCGCTTTAAAAACTGCCAGACTGCCATTGGCAGGATCATAATCCCCGTTCCGATAAAGGGAAGCACATCCAAAAAAGCCGTCAGCACGGCAAGCCCCGGTGCATTTGACAGCCCTGCGATTCCAAATCCCAGCAGGCATAAAAGTGCGATCACCGTCATGATCTTTCCCTGTGCCAACAGACTCACGCGCAGATAACGCATGATTTCATCTATCACCTGCCATAGTCTGCTTTTCTTATCTTCCTGTTCTCTCCATTTTTTCTGTTTTTCCCAGTCCTTTGCATATAATAAGGCAGCAATCACTGTCACCAGAAAAAAAGCCCCTGCCTGTATCGCCCCTGTAAAATACTGATAGGAATTTCTGTAAGCCATGGCAGACAGTTTATTACAGACTGTCACACTGCCCTGCTGCAGCTTCTGCCAGAGCATGCCTTTTTCAAGGCGTATTCCTTTCTCAATATAACCGCAGCAGTCCCTGACTGTACACAGAAACGTTTCCTGATATTCATTCCGCCTCTCCCAGAACAGCATCCCATAGGCGAGCATTTTTCTGCCAAACAACCAGAAAAACAGAAGCAGAAATAATACAGTCAGAAGGAGCAGAACGGCCGTCCAGAGCTGTCCGCCGATTCCTGTCCTTCGTTTCAGATAAAAAACCGGTTTTTCATAAACCGCCATCAGAACCGCCGCCACCAAAAACGGAGCCACCAGTCCGATCAAATACTTAAACAGGACAAACAACAGGACCGCTGCTGTGGCAAATTTAATTTGTTTTCGATATGTTTCCCATATTTTATGCATAAAAAAACACCCACCTGCTCTGCTTACTTCCAGATTAGTATGGGCATTTTTTCTTAATTCATAGTTGTTAATAAATGGCTGATCGCCGGATTTTGCGTTTTTGCCTGAAATTCCATTTGTTTCCCGGTTTTGGGATGCGTAAACGTAAGCGCATAGGCAAAAAGAGAAACATTTTTGATCCCAAGCTCCTCAGAGCGCTCCATAGACGTCTGCGTTCCGTACTTCTGATCTCCCAATATCGGAAATCCCGCATGCGCAAGCTGCGCCCTGATCTGATGGAATCTGCCGGTTTCTATTCTGACATCCAGCAGTGCTATGTCATCTTTCCCCGTCATAACACGGTAATGCAGCTTTGCCTGTTTTCCTTTACCGGATGCCTGCGCCACAATCTCTGCTTTCTGTGTCTGCGGATTCTTCCATAAATAATCTGCCAGTATTCCCTCTTTCGGAAGCTCTTCCGCTCCCCGGTATACAAGTGCATAATACTGCTTATTCAGCGTTCCTGCCTGCAGCTGCTTACTCAGCCCTGCTGCCGCCTGCTTTGTCTTTGCCAGCACAAGAAGCCCTTCTACCGGCTGATCCAGCCTGTGTACCACATAAACAGGAGCACCCTTTAAATGCCTCGTCACGGAAGATACCAGATCCGGGCTTGTTACCCGCGCTGACTGTGTCGCCAGTCCGGCCGGCTTATAAACAACCAGCAGCTCCTTATCTTCATATTGTATATTCATATCTGTTATTGCCTGCATCATACCTTAAACCTGTAGCCAACACCCCAAATAACATATCGCTCCTGCGATATGGGCGCGCGTAGCTGCGCATCCAATGAAACTATTTGGGGCACTTATATTTATACTTTAAATCTGTAGCCGACTCCCCAAATAGTTTCAATGTACTGTGGCTTTGAAGTGTCGTATTCAATCTTTTCCCGGATCTTCTTAATATGCACCGTAACAGTGGCAATATCTCCGACCGAATCCATATCCCAGATCTCGCGGAACAGCTCGTCTTTGGTAAAAACATGGTTTGGATTCTCTGCCAGAAATGTTAAAAGATCAAATTCCTTGGTCGTAAACACTTTCTCTTCTCCGTCCACATAAACTCGCCTTGCTGTTTTATCGATCTTGATACCACGAATCTCCACAATGTCATTCTGCTTCTGGTTTGATCCGATCAATCTCTCATACCGGGACAAATGTGCTTTCACACGCGCAACCAGCTCACTCGGACTGAACGGCTTTGTCATATAATCATCTGCACCCAGTCCCAGACCTCTGATCTTATCAATATCATCCTTCTTCGCCGATACCATGATGATCGGGATATTTTTCTGGTTTCTGATCTGTTTACAGATTTCATAACCGTCAATGCCCGGAAGCATCAGATCAAGGATGATCAGGTCAAATTCTTCGGAAAGTGCTGTTTTTAAGCCTTTTTCACCATCATTTTCAATCGTCACTTCAAAATCACTGATCTCCAGATAATCCTTTTCCAGTTCAGCGATCGCTTCTTCATCTTCAATAATTAAAATCTTATTCATCATGTTCTACCTCTTTGTACTTTCTGATCACAAAATGCATACAGGTTTCCTCTCCTTCCCTGCTGGTTGCCCAGATGTAACCGCCGTGATCTTCTATGATCTTTTTCACGATGGAAAGACCGATACCGCTTCCGCCTTTTGTCGAATTCCGGGAAGAATCCGTGCGGTAAAAGCGTTCAAAAATATGTCCCAGATCCTTCGCCGCAATCCCTTTTCCGTTATCTTCAATCTCCACACGGATGGCATCCACTTCATCCAGAATACGGATTTCAATCTTCCCCTGCTCCTTATCCAGATATTTCACACTGTTTCCTATAATATTGCTGATCACCCGGCGGAGCTGCTCCGGATCTGCAATGATCTGCGTTTCAGGAGATACCAGATTGTAGAAATTCAGTTCAATATTTTTAGACTCCAGATCCAGTCCGACCTCTTCCACACAGTCCTGAAAAAATTCCGCCACGTTCATTCTTCTGAAATTATATGGAATTCTGTTGCAATCAATTCCCGCATAGAACGTCAGCTCATTAATCAGGCGGTTCAGCTCGTTTGATTTATTATAGATCGTACGGATATATTTATCCATCTTCTCCGGTGTATCCGCCACACCATCCATAATGCCTTCCACATATCCGGTAATGGAAGTGATCGGTGTTTTCAGATCATGCGTGATGTTGCTGATCAGTTCCTTATTTTTCTTTTCATTTTCTATGGATTCTTCTGTGGATTCCTTCAACCGCAGCCGCATCTCTTCATAATTATGAAACAGTTCTCCGACTTCTCCCGTATATTGCACACTCAACTGATATTCCAGATTGCCTTCCGCAATGTTTTTCATGGCAATACTGAGTTCATCGATCGGTCTGACAAACCATTTGTGCAGCAGTCCCTTGAACATATAAACGGAAAAAAACATGATCAGGACAATTGCCATAAACATATCAAAAAAGAAGGTCCGGCTGATCTTCTGCTCAGCAAAAATGAGTGCAGCCTGTGATCCCATACGGTGTGTCATATACAAACGGATTAGGCAAAAAGATAACAGCGTCAAAACAAGCGGAATCAGTACCATCGCCGTACACGCCACAATGAGTTTTGTACGAAGCGATACATTTTTCATCTTATCTCTCATAGCTTTTCTCCCACAAAATTCTACTTTATGTTTATAGTATAGCCTGTTCATTTTCAGTCGTCTATGCAGTTTCGAGTAATATTATCCTTTTTAGAAAATTTTTATGAAAACCTGTTGACATTTTTCCGTTTTCTGTTATTATGATATCAGTAATCATTACTGTTTCTAATAACAGAAAGGAGTGAACAGATGGCAGGAATAAAATACAGCAGACAGCGGGAAGCAATCCTACAGTTTTTAATGACCCGTAAAGACCATCCCACTGCAGATGCCGTATATGCCAATATCCGGAAAGAATTTCCCAATATCAGTCTTGGCACTGTATATCGGAATCTGACACTTCTTTCCGATCGTGGGCAGCTCCTCCGATTACATTTAGGAGACGGTGTCGATCACTTCGATGCTGATACCTCACCGCATTATCATTTTGTATGTGAGCGCTGTCAGGCAGTTCTGGATCTTGAAATGCCGGATATTGATTCTATCGATAAGCTGGCAGGCGCAAATTTTGCTGGAAAGATCAAAGGACATTGTACCCATTTTTACGGTCTTTGCCCTGCCTGCGTCAAAGCAGAATAAAAGGTAACTTCTGTGATGAAAATCACAGTTTCACGTTTGAAATATTTCAAACAGCATAAAATAAAAAAGAAAAGGAGAAATGAAGTATGAAGTATGTATGTCAGGTATGTGGTTATGTTTATGAAGGAGACAATCCTCCGGCAGAATGTCCGGTATGTCATGTAGGTCCGGACAAATTCAAAGCAGTTGAAGGCGAAATGACACTTGCTGCTGAACATGAATATGGTGTTTACGGTCAGACAGTAAAGAACAACCCTGAAATCTCAGATGAAGATAAGAAGTATATCTTCGAGCAGTTAAAAGCAAACTTTGAAGGAGAATGCTCTGAAGTTGGTATGTACCTTTGCATGGCAAGAATCGCTCACCGCGAAGGCTATCCGGAAATCGGTCTTTACTGGGAAAAAGCTGCTTACGAAGAAGCAGAACATGCAGCTAAATTTGCTGAAATGCTCGGCGAAGATCTGGAGCCAAACATGAAGGCTACAACAAAGGACAACCTCAAATGGCGTGTTGACTGCGAATTCGGTGCAACAGCCGGAAAAGTAGATCTTGCAAAATGCGCTAAGAAAAACAATCTGGATGCAATCCACGATACAGTGCATGAAATGGCAAGAGACGAAGCAAGACACGGCAAAGCACTCAAAGGATTACTGGATAGATACTTTGGTTAAGTTGTAAGCCATGCAAATCAGTAAAAATAACGCCCTGCAAGTTTACTTGTAAGGGCGTTTATTTTTGCTGATTCATACGGCGCCAGCCGTCCATGAAATAGAATGCGCAGCATTCTATGAATGGCATGGCGAAAACCATTTATGCACTTCCAGCTATTTTTTATTTTAGACTTATTGGGCGCCAGCCCAACATGAATAGCCCGCAGGGCTATGAATGGCTCGGCGCAGCATTCTATGAATGAGCATGGCGTTTATTTTTGCTGATTTATACGGCAACAGCCTTTCTTCCTAATTCATTCGGCGTTACATACTTTCTTTACACAACTCCATATATTTCTTCCTTGCCTGTTCAAAATACTTCCTGCTTACCATAATCTTATTTCCGCTATACAGAATAATCCCCTTGCGCTGAAAACTGTCTATATAGTGGAAATTGACTGCATAACTCTGATGTATACGGATAAAATAATCGGGCATCTGCGCCAGACATTCATCCATTTTCATCCGGAACTTATGCGGAATTCCGTCCTGATAGATCAGCACATTGTGCTTCCTGCTCTCTACGTGAGATACCTCCCGTACATTCACAGCAAGCATTTTTCTTTTGGATCGGAAAGAAATCATATGGCTGTCTTCTATCATCCGCCGGTTCACACATTCCACCACAGAGCTCTGCGATACAGGCTTCGTCAATACATGTGACTTATCCATCACATAAACAGTCTGCAGATCCGGATTCATCTTCCACATCTGCTCGATCAGCTGCAGCTCCTGCGCATTGTGGTTCAACTCTGTTACCAGAATATCCGGACGTTCCTTCTCCTGTTCTGAAATTCTCGCGTAATAATCACTGAAATTCTGACTTTCTGAGATTTCCTGTACTTCTCCCCTCTCATCAATGATTATCTCTTTTATAAATAGAGTATCCTCTGCTGCCTTGCTGTCATAAATGCACACTCTATACATATAAATCCCCTCACTTATTCATTTGTATTGGATTATCCCTTGGTGATCCCTCACTTTTCCGAGTATAGCATATTACAATTGCTTTTTCACTCCTTTTGTCCCAGTTTACTCATTTTTGGCAAATTTAACTATTATCCCGTCAAGATCAGCACTCTGTAGTTTTCATATGACATTACTTTCCAAGTACAACGGAAATTTTAATTTCTTTTTCTATACTGCTCAGATCAAAATCCCCTCCATCTGCAGCACTGACATAAAGCTCATAAAGTGTACCCTCAGACAATGTATCCACTGCTGTGCCATTCTCGTCCCTGATTGACCATAGTTCATCAGAAACTTCTGCCATTGTGCCATCTGCCCTGTAAGCATAAAGCTTCAGATCTGCACTGTTTCCGGAGATATTATTCATACGGATCGCAACAGTTGTATTCGGATGTACATTTTCCACTGTTACAGTATAATGCCATCCCACAACATTACCCCCACCGCCATCTGCGGTAAAGCGTTCCTGTGTCAGCACATTCCGCGTTGCTTTATCAAGATCTACTTTCCGATAAGGCATTTCCGGGAGATATACAAACCGATCCTGCAGGCGCAGAAGCTCCAGATAACCGGTCGGGCAGTAAAGTGCATTACCGCTATTCCCTGCATACATACCGATAGCCATATTGTTATAGCCATATTTATCCGACACATCCATAGTAAATACTGTCTCACCTGTCTCAAAATCCAGAATAATGTACTGCCACATACCACTCTCCAGATCCTGTACATAGCCATAAATATATCCTGTTGCAGTAGAAAGCTTCATCATCGATGTATCACTCAGATCATTTCTGCACCAGATGCTTTTCATTTCATACCCATTATCCGTTCTGACTGTATCTACACGCTCTACACCCGGTGCGATCATGACATTTCCCTTGGTAAGCCAGTTCATATCATAAATATTGGCGTAGCTCTGAATAGAAGAATCACTGTCAGGATCTGCCAGACCGGCATTGCCTGCCCCAAACCAGTTACAGACAATCGTACTGACACTGCCCTCTCCATTGTCATAAACGATCGCAGAATTTTCTACAGATACCTGATATCCTTCCGGCAGCTCATCCAATACCGGGAGGCTTGCAGTAATTTCTCCTGTCTTCATATCCAATGCCAGCAGTTTGACCGGATCTGCATTATCAGTAAACATCACAAGATCAGGTGTCAGGGATGGGGAACAGCCGCCGCCCCATGCAAGACCACCACCAGTAGTTTTATCATTCTTGCCGCTGACCTTTGCGCCAACACTCTCGTAAGGTGTACACCAGACAGCCTCAACTCCATCATTTGCACGGAGCAGATAGCAGTTTTGATTTGTCAGAATGACCGCTCCGTCTTTTGAAGCTGCGATACCGTTTTCTGCACCTTCTCCCGGTGTCAGCTCATAAACAAAAACAGCTTTTTCAAGATCTGTCTGCTCTCCTCGCAGAATCGCATCAATGGCAGAATGTGCGATGTACCCCATCACACCCTGCTGTCCTCTTTCCGGATAAATACGAAATCCACCCGTTGCGAACCAGAGATTTCCGTCATAATCAAAAACGACTGACAGAAGATTCTGCTCGAGTGTTTTCCCAAGTGCTGCCTCTGCTGCAGCTTTTATATCAATATCAAGAAGCTTTTTAAACTCCTGCAGAACATTGCCTTCCTCATCCGTTGCCTGCAGTATCAGCACATGGTTATTACTGGTAGGACAGACAATACGGTTCTCAGCATCCAGGAATGTATAAGAGCTCTGTATCACGTAATCGCTGCCATCGTGCTGCTTGGGCGAAAAGTATCCCAGTGTTTCCGTTTCCTCCGCATTCAGATCCCGGATAGCAATACCGCCGAGAAATGGAACAACAGCGTGCTCATAGCTGTCAAAATAAATAGCCGGTGAAGCATTTGCATTTGTTTTTTCATACGAAACATTAATCTCCGGATAAATACCAAGCGGCAGAATCTCATCTGTAGAATCGGTATTGTATCCATCATGATGAATATTGGCATCGCTTTTTGCCATATATGGATTTTCATCTATACGCTTTGCACTTAATGCCTTCACAGGAAGCGCTCTGCCTGTCACAGCCTCTGTATCCGTTGCAGCTTCCATATCCGTTGCAGTTTCCATATCTGTTGCAGTTTCCGTCTCCGTTGCAGTTTCCATATCTGTTGCAGTTTCCGTCTCCGTTGCAGCTACGCCGGTCTGCTGCTTTGTACCACAGCCGGTCAGTGTCAGCGCTGTTGCTGCGCAAAGCATTGCAGGCAGCAGAAATTGCAGTATTTTTTTCTTTTTCATGAATATATCCTCCATTATTTTATAGTGTTTGCTCTGGATCAATATGTTATTTTCCGGATCCAGTTTCTTGCCCTTTCTGCAGTCAGTATAAAAACAGCAATTATTCCTTTCAAGCACTCTGTCACAAAATCCCGTTTTTTGTCACGAATTCTCGTTTGTGTCAATACTTTGTGCTATAATTCAGATAGAAGCCATACAAAAAGGGGCATATACTGTATGAGAATTGCAATTGTAGATGATCTTGCCGCAGAACGGCACTTTTTGAGAGAACAATTAGAACAAAAGCTATACCGCATGGGCATACAGGCTGATATTTTGGAATATACATGTGGTGAAGCCTTTCTGGAAGCAGAACACAAACTGCCGTTCTCTGTCGCTTTTCTGGATATTTATATGATGGGTATGACAGGAATAGAAGCTGCCAGAGAACTGCGAAAAACCGACACTGACTGTCTTCTGATCTTTACAACGACCTCAACTGACCATGCACTGGAGGGTTTTCAGGTTCGTGCCATGCATTATCTGGTAAAACCTTTTACCGCTGAAGACATTGATACATTGACAGATGAGCTGCTCACACGTATTGGACACACAGACAAATATATGGAATTAAAAGCAGAAGGAAGCCTGCTGCATCTGCGCTATCAGGATATCATTTATGCCGAGCATTTTGCTCATATCATATATGTCCACACTACTGTCTCAAAGGTACTTGCCACGCGCCAGACCTTTAAGGCATTTACAGCACCACTGACAACAGATCCACGATTTTTTATATGCAGTCGGGGTGTGATCGTCAATATGGAACATGCCGCCGATTTTGAGGGGTCCTCATTTTGTATGAAAGATGGCAGCCATATATTTGTCAGTCAGGAGCTTTTAAAAAATGCACGGCAGGCATTTATGGAATACCTGCTGCAAAGGGGGTGTATATCATGATAAATATGCTGCAACCAATTTTGGAGCTTTGTGTGGTAATCCCCGGCGTTATTCTCGCATATTTTCCTGTAAAATCCGGCCTGAAGCATCCAATACGGCAGATTATGATATGGCTTTTACCGCTTCTTCTGCTTCTTTGCATTACAGGGGGAAGTGTGTGCTATATAAAGCGGATCTCTACCATACCGGCACTTGCCCTGATCCTGTCAGTCACAACTTTTCTCTATATAAAAACGCTCCGGATCTCTCTGTGGAAATCCGGAACGGTTGCATTGTCTGTTTGTGCTGTATTTGCCTGTATTAACAGTCTTTCAAGAGCTGTCAATGCCGTACTTCTTATGGATCTGCAGCCTATACAGGCTGATCCATGGCTCTGCCTGCAAGCCTCCATATTCTATAATGCAATTTGCTGGCTGCTTACCGCTGTCTTTTATTATCCGGCAGTCCATGCGGTAAAAGAAATGATCGACGATGAGAATTTTGCACAGACCTGGTATGTATTCTGGGTTTTGCCGCTTGTCTTCATTGCTCTGAATCTGTTTATGATCCCAAGATATTCAGGCACGCTTTATGTTGGACGAATTTTAAAAGGGTACTTCGTTATCAGTCTTACGCTCCTTATTTTATTGCTCTGGTTCAGCGCGGCATTCCTGATCATGGCCACCATTCTGAACCGGAATGCAAGACTCCGGCAGGAAAACCAGCTTCTATCCATGCAGCAGCAGCGATATGAAAATTTAAAAGCTTCCATTGAAGAAATGAGACAGGCACGGCATGATATGCGCCACCACCTGAACCAGATTTCCAGACTGGCAGAAGAAGGGAATCTTCCAAAGCTCAAAGAATATCTTACCAGCACCATCTGCAAAATTCCCGATTTTGATATGCATTTGTGTGAAAATCAGGCTGCAGACAGTGTAGCAGGGTACTACTATGCACTTGCCAGACGGGAAAACATTCCATTTTCTCTGCAGCTTGATCTGCCTGCCAGACTCCCTGTTGACGAAGTAGATATGTGTCTGGTTCTTTCCAATCTTCTGGAAAATGCACTTGAAGCAAGCCTGCGGATAGTTGACAGACCCCGGCATATCCGGATAACTTCCTACCTGCATGCCGGAAATCTTTTGCTGATCCAGGTTGAAAATACATATGTGGGAGAAATTTTGGAAAAAAATGGAGTTTTTCAGTCCTCCAAGCGGAAAGGAGAAGGCATTGGTCTGCAGTCCGTCCGTCACATTGCGGAAAAATCCGGCGGTGCCAGTACGTTTAGCCATCAGAATGGTATTTTCTGTGCAAAGGTCATGCTTTGCGGCAAATCATCTGCATAAGCAATTCGCCGGATGTCATCTGTAACATCCGGCGAAGCTTCTCAGTTATTTCACATAATACACTCTGTTCTCTTTTCTGGCAGGTTCCGCCGGATATTCCCCATCTATATAACCAAGTGCGCAATGCCCGATACCTTCATACTCTCCTTCAATACCAAGAGATTTCAGAAGCTCTTTGCCCCACTCTGTTTCAAATTCTTCCTTTGCACGATGGATCCAACAGCATCCGGTTTATATTTTCTGATACTTCTTCTTGTTTTCATTTTTGTAAGTACGTCGCTCATATTCAAAAACTCCTTTCAGACTTTTCGCAGATCCTGTCCGCTGTATTTATTATAGAAACACAAAGGAAATATATCAATTTCACAAACAAAATACCAACTTGTCTGTTTTTCAATATTATGTTATATTAGGCATAACGTCAATTGATCTACAAAAGAGGGGGATTGTATGTACAAGTATAAACCTGTCCGTTACATTTTTCGTCTGCTCAACTTAATTATTTATGCTGCTGTCATATCATTTTCTGTTATTGCCATTCGTGATGATCTCCGCATTACCGATTTCATGACAACTATATTTAAAGATAACCTGATGGATTCTAAACGCAGCCTTTATCTGGCAATCTTTTTGCTCGTGAATGTCTGTATTATTTTACTGTTCAAGGTATTGAGCAAAGAAAAAACAAAGGCGCTGTTTTACTACATATGTGACTTTATCATCCGGTTGACTTTTTCTGTCCCGCTTGCTTTTATTACGCTTTATTTCTTATTCTATCGTCTGATGCCCAATTTATTGTTTGATGCCATGACACAGATCATTGTTTTCCTGATCCTGTTTGCGGTATATGATTATCTGATGCGCTGGCAGATCATGTTCCGCCTTGACGTCAGCTATTTCCGCGTCAAAGATAAATTATAAGACGTCGATTATCATTTACTGCATTTTTCTTGCCATGCCAAGCAGCTCCACCAGGCCTTTTTCTTTGATAATGGCAATTCCCTGCCCCTCATCTCCAAGTATGATCAGATTATCTCCCGGCTTGATATCAAACAGCTTTCTGGCTTTTGCCGGGATCACGATTTGTCCTTTCTCCCCGACTTTTACCATGCCAAAGATATGTTTTCCTTTTGGTGGTACACCAAGCCCCATATGATCTTCTTTTTTATATTTCACAAGATCGTCAAGCGATACACCAAATACTTCGGCAAGCGCCTGACTTTTTTCAATGTCCGGCAAAGATTCTCCTGTTTCATATTTTGACAAGGTCTGTCTGGATACACCTATCCTGTCTGCCAGCTCTTCCTGTGACAGATTATGATATTTTCGAAGTTCCACCAGATTTTCTCCAAGCATTTTTTATCTTTCCTTTCTCCTGACTCCCAAAACACACCAGCAGATAACCGGTATACGGCTTATGATCCGATATAAAACCATCGCGCCAAGAAACGCTGCAGCCCCGGTCAGAATATAAACTGCAGTGACCGGCAGATTTTTCGCATATGCATGCAGATAATATGCACACATTGCCAGTGACAGATAATGGAATATGTAAAGTCCCCACGATTCCTTTTGCATAAATAATGTGAATCCATTTTTAAAATTGCCGAACCTGCTCATGCCCGCCAGAATGGCAAGCACACTGATCCATGCAAATGCATTGCAAAGTGGTTTATCCAGTACAGAATGCTCCGCATAAGGAGCTCCCCAATATCTGACAACAAACAGGATTCCAAGCACCACTGCGGCAAATGCCAGTGGCAGCCAGTATTTCTGCAGTCTTTCCACAACACTGTCATGTGACAGGCAAAAATATCCGACAAAAAATCCAAATCCATAGATACCGAAACGATACACAATGATCACAGGCATATTGAGTATCTGTGCGGCCCCATATGCGACAATGGTAAACAATAACAACAGCCAGACCGGGGCTTTTTCGCATTTTGAGTACAACCGGTCTTTTTCCAGCTTACGGATCACTACCAGAATAACAGAAAACAACCAGAGCATCTGCAAGTACCATAAAGGTCCGACACCGCTGACCGCCATAATGATATAGCGTATCACTCCGGGGATTTCCTGCATCGTATCCGTAAAAACACCACTGAGCATCATATTATAATAGCCCAGTATCCATTGAAAGACAAATAATCCTATTGTGGAAGGAACAAGCAGTTTCTGCGTTCTCTTTTTTAGAAATGCTTTATCTAAGCAGCCTTCCAAGCAGAAACGGGCACACATACCGGATACCACAAATAACAGCAGCATAAACCATGGATATACCATATAGAGATAAACATCCTGATACTGCGATTTTACAAACGGTCCGATCACACCTGCCGTTTCAACTCCGTTAAACATATAGATCACATGATAGATCACAACCAAAGCCACTGTGATCCACCGGATATTATCAATGTACACCTTTCTCATAAAAATACCACCTTTGCTATTATTTTTAACATAATTGTAAAAAATCACAAAGGCGGTGTCCAGCAAGTCTGCTTTACAGATCTACGTTATTCCTGTTAAAAAAGGTGGCAGATGTCCTACTCTGCCTGCTATTCCGACTCTGCCTCCTGCAGTTCTTTCGCGCCGTCCAGATAAACCCACTTGATCGTATAGGTCTTTCCTGTACATGCACCGATATTATTCACGTAATCATCTAATAGCTTCTGTGCCCTCTGCTGTGCGCTTGCCAGCAGAACAGTATCTTTTTCGGCCTCTTTGCACATGTTATCCTGTGCTTCCTGAAAAGCCGCCGTCTGATGCTCGGCTTCTACTTTAGCAGAATCCTTAGCCACAATAAAAGAATCTTCCGTCAGCGTCGACTCATCCACCTTGCATCCCAGTATTTTGGCAGGTGGAAGCGTAATGGTTACCGTGTCATCCTTCACTTCCACATTGACCAGCGAGGCATCAATTCCAACCGTAACAACACCGGCGTATTCTATCCAGAACTTTCTGTCCTTTTTCCAAAGCCAGATACCGGAGGCATCTTCCTCATTATATTTTGCCACATTATGATAGTAACAATCCATCGTAGCCAGTTCACAGATGGATTTCATCTGGGAAGACTGCGGTATGATTTCTTTTTTTTCATCCTCATTCTTGCCACATGCAACAAGAGAAAGACTCATGAGCACAAGCAAAACAGTACTTATCACTTTTTTCATTCTGCATTCCTCCTATTCGATCTGCAGCTGATATTCTTCATCAAGCTGCTCCATAAAAGGCTGAATGATCGCTTCCATCGTATTTTTCGCATTCTGCTTTGCAAGCTCATAGATTGCTTTTTCTTCAGCACTTTCCCTTGTCACGTCCTCAATGCATTTCTTATATGCCTGTTCAGACACGTTCTCCGTATTTGCCTTTTTATTTTCAAATATGTAATCAAGCGATCCGATATCCACATTGACGTCCGTAATTTTGATCTCCGGAATTTTCACTGTGATCACCTTCCGGTCATGGTCTACCTGCATATTCAGATTTTCAAAATCAAAGCCCGCCTTTACCTTCGCTTCATAAGAAACGTAATAATCGATCTGCGTCGGATCTGCTTCATTCTCTACCTCCGCAATTCCATTATAAATTGCCTCAAAAGTAGACATATCGCTGACATCAACCATCTTTTCCAGCGCTGTCAGACTGATGATCTCCGGTTCTTCTTTTTTTGCATTACGCGAAACCACAATAGCGACTGCTGCCAGAATTACCACAATCAGCACCGCGAATACAACCATTTTCCCCTTTTTTCTTCGTTTGTGCTCTTTTTTCATGCCTGTCTATCCTCTCTTTTTACACAGAGTTCGTTTATGCTTCGTTCGTAACTTCTACCTGACAGGATTTCATTGTCTGGAGTGCTGCAGCATGTGCCTCTTTTGTTACCCCTGCACAACAGCCTGCATCCACTTTGACAGTTGCTTCCGGGTAATACGCCTTCAGGATAAGGGCATTCGATACCACGCAGATATCTGTACAGACACCGATCAGTTCTATCTGCAGATCACTTCCATCCGCTTCCTGCGCGGCGATCACCTCTCTCCAGCCTGTATAGCCAAAAGATGGTTTATCCACCACTGTATAATCCTTCTCTGCGAAAAGTCCATCCGTTAATGCACTGCAGATCTGCCATCCGTCTGTCCCCTTGATACAATGCGGAACCGGCAGATGCTTTCCTTCATTTGTCTGCATATAATCTTCTCCATGGGTATCTCTGGTAAAGATCACTTCTGCATCTTCTTTATGATATGCGTCTATCTTGGCTCTGACACCGGGAAGGATCTTCTGCGCGTCCTCCGAGCCAAGTGCTCCTGTTACAAAATCATTTTGCATGTCTACAACGATCAATATTCTTCTCATGGCGTTCTCCTTTTCTATCTGCAGTATCTGATCCGGCAGCTGCCGTTCTCGTCAAATTCTTCTATTTCATATAGCAGCGGTCCATCCTCATATATGCGGCCGTAGATCTCGCCCAGTTGCTTGGTCCTGCCTCTGACCTCTGTCCACTTATCCGGCAGATCAATTTCATAATCTGCCCCGGTTATCGTTCCCTGTTTTAGTGCTATCACATACTCGATGGAATCAGCCGTCCAATTACAGCCAAGCCCCATCAGATTTTCTCTGCCGTATATGTCTGACAGCTCGTCCCCAAATGCCCCAATTGTGGTGTATTGTCCTTCGTTTTTTGTTGAGAATATTCTTCTGATTCCTGTAAATTTCATGCAGGCTCCATTTAGTTCAATTAATACTAAATTTCCGGTTCTTTATGAAGAAATGATCCGAAAGTCATCTTTTTATCGATTTGCTCATCTTGAAACAACTTTCAGGATCCGGAAATTGCAATAAAACGGCTATTTTCGTACACGGAAACATATCCCGTTCTCTGTTTATAGCTCTAAACTATGCTCATTTAGAAGGAAGTCGTATATGCTCATCGTGAGGATTCCATCATTATCATGTAATGGTTTTACAACATCCTTTACAATAATAATCTTCTTAAATGAGTCATTCACATTTATAAGAGAAGCTTTTTCCTGTGCTCTCTTCTTGTCATCCGGCAGACTGAAAGCAGACTGGATGTAATATCTCTTGCTACCCATATTGGCAACAAAATCAATTTCAAGCTGTTTCTTTTCCTGCACACCTTCTTCTGTTCTGTCTCGCTTTACAACCACACCAACATCAACCTGATAACCTCTAACACGAAGTTCATTATAAATGACATTTTCCATCAGATGTGTCTCTTCCACTTGCCGAAATCCCAGTCTGGCATTTCGCAGTCCCACATCCTCAAAATAATACTTAAGTGGCGTACCAATGTATTTTCTGCCCTTAACATCATATCTATTTACTTCATTGACTATGAACGCATCCTTCAAATGGTCAATATATGCTCTTATGGTATTAAGGCTGATATCCGACTGGATAACACTCTTAAATGTTGCTTTTATTTTAGATGCATTCGTAAGAGAGCCAATGCCAGATGCCAAAATATTTATCAAGTCATTTATTTCTTGAACTTTTTCAATATGGTTGCGCTCAATAATGTCCTTTATATAGGTCTCTTCAAACAAACTGGTAAGATACTCCATTCTCTGCTCATCGGTAGCCATCGTAATAGTTAATGGCAGCCCACCGAAACTAACATAGGAACTCCATCCTTCATATTTATCCCCATCAAACACTTCCATATATTCTCTAAAACTAACGGGATAAACATGAACTTCATCTCCACGCCCTCTAAATTCTGTAATGACATCCTTTGACAAGAATTTTGAATTGCTGCCGGTTACATAAACATCCACATTATGCATATGAAGAAACGAATTCAGCACCGCTTCAAAGGCTGGCAGTAACTGCACTTCATCCAGAAAAATATAGTAGTCCCCATCATCTGTCATCCGGTTTTTAGTATATTCCAGCAGCGTGCGTGGATCTCTATACTTCTCATTTTCGAACATATCTAACTCAATTGCGATAATATGGTCATCCGCAACACCCTGTTCCTTAAGGTAATTCCTAAAAATAGTAAATAAAAGATATGATTTCCCGGAACGTCTAATTCCTGTAATAACCTTTATCATCCCGTTATGCATACGGTTTATTAACTTCTGCAGGTATATGTCTCTTTTTATTTCCATAATGCCTCCATATTGATAATTTAAGGATATTGTGCCCTTCTTTTTCAATATTATACTTTATTAAGAAAAATTCTCAACTCATTTTTGACATTTGAGGGAATATGTGCCCTTTTTTTTCAGTATCTTTTCATTTTGCAACAACAATCATATGGCGTTTTGTAAATTCTCTATCGTATGGGTATGACAAAGACGATTGAGATTGACGGAAAGCAGGTGCCTATCATCCATCTAAGACTCCTAATTTATTTTGCTGCCAAGACTTTGTTTTGTTTACATCCGCCAAGATGCAACTCAATCATACCTTGAGGTTCTTTTTATTCAATTGGCATTATTTCTGAATTACAGGAATGCTCCTTAATTTCTTGGTCACTAAAGCTGGAATCTGTCTATTTCTCCATAATAAAATTTGTTTCGGTTGCAATTATTGTACAATGTTCCTTAAATGACATATCCCATCTGTCCAAATCAACATTACCAGTTGCCCATCTCTGATTTATTCTTAGGCATATAAAATTCTTTAAATTCTTTCTTAAAATCAAAAGCCATAATAACCTCCAAAATTCCGACTTACCGAATTTTTCCTTCACATCTAATCTACTGCCTACAACCACCCAAAATGGTCGAGTTGCCGGATTGGTTGTCATCCGTTTTCATTTTCCCAAAAGCATCCCGAAATGCCTGACATCTAATCCACTGTCCCAAATCGCGACATCTAATCCGAGGTTACAACCTGACACACATTTTGCAGTAGATATGTTTCCATATAAGAAAACCGAGCTTTTTCAAAAGTCTGGCTTCAAATCCAAACTTCCGAAAAAGCCCGGAAATACGCCGCTTTATGGCACTTGATTTTATTTCCTTGACATCAAGACTACCGTCTCAACATGCACCGTCTCGCAAAACTGATCAACCGCACAGCTTCTCTTCACCTCGTATCCTGCTGCTAGGAATGCGGGGATGTCACGTGCAAGGCTAGTGGGTTTGCAAGAGATGTAGACAATGTTTTCTACGCCGTAGGCGAGAATTTTGGGCAGGGCTTTGGGGTGGATTCCATCTCTTGGAGGGTCCAGGATGATCATGTCAGGCTTTTCAGTGAGGTCATCCAGCACTTTCAGCACATCTCCGGCAATGAAACGACAGTTTGTAAGGCCGTTTAATGAGGCATTTACCCTAGCTGCCTCCACAGCTTCTTCCACAATCTCCACACCAATCACTTCTTTTGCCACAGGAGCTAAAAGCTGCGCAATCGTACCAGTGCCGCTGTAAAGGTCAAATACCTCCTTATCCTTCGTCTCCCCAATATACTCCCTTACAATAGAATAAAGCACTTCTGCTGCCAGAGAGTTTGGCTGGAAGAAAGAAAACGTGCTGATCTTAAATCGCAATCCCAAAAGAGTTTCGTAAAAATAATCCTTTCCATATAAAATACGTGTTTCATCACTTTGTACCACATCAGACAAGGAATCGTTGATAATATGCATAATTCCAACGATCCTTCCCTCCAAGGGCAGCATCAGCAGTCTGGAGACAAGGGGCGCATAGTCATATTCTGCCTGACTTGTAGTGATCACGTGAACAAGAATTTCTCCTGATGTCACACCCCTGCGCAAAAGCAGATGACGCAGGTAGCCTGTATGCTGCATTTTCTTATAATGAACTGCGCCAAGCTCTGTGAAAAATTCCAAGACGCAGGAAAGAATTGCTGTCATATCTGAATGCACCAGCTTGCAATCAGATGCAGTCAGTACGTCATACGTGCTTCCCTTTTTATGAAGTCCTAGGGAAAGAGGACCATCCTTATACTCATCTCCAAAGGAAAATTCCATCTTGTTGCGATAGCAAAATTCAACAGGGCTTCCGTGAATTCCTTCCCAATGAAAATCCACATCTTCTCCCACCGCCCCCTGAAGCAGGCTACAGATCTGATTTTCTTTCATCCTCAGTTGTTCTTCATAGGACATCGTCTGATACATACATCCACCGCAGGCCGGAAAAAGGCTGCACACAGGCTCTCTCGTTTCCAATGGAGACTTTTCCAGCACCTCCAAAAGTCGGCCCTCTGCACGGCCGGAACGCTTCTTATTGATCATAAAACGGACCTTCTGACCCGGAATCCCGTTTTTTACAATCACACGATCTCCCTCTATGTTCACAATTCCCCTGTTTGGAAAATCTACTTTTTCAATCACACCTTCATAAATTTCGCCTTTTTTCATAAATCCTCCTGATCTCATACATTGCGCAAACTCTCAATCACACCAGATAAGTCCTGCCCCTCACTGAAGCAACTTCCCACCAGACAAAAAGAAGGTATACGGGAGAGCACCGATGCATATGCCCGTATACCTTTTCATTCATACTATCTGCGAACAGACACCGCCTGTTCCCTGATTATTTCTCTTCGTCCTCGAAGTAATCATCATAATCATCATCGAAATCTTCTTCAAAATCCTCAAGATAATCCGGTGCAAAGAAGCGATACACTGCAAATGCAATTCCTGCTACAGCAGCAACAGCACCAACAACAGCCAGTACCCAGAGGACTGTATTTTTCTGCTTCTCATCTTCTTTTTTCTTAAGTAATGATAATAATTCCTCGATTTTATCCATTTTAATGTTCATGTGATACCATCCTCTCTTTCATAAATCTTGCATACACAGCTTCCTGTAGTAATCTTCCATACCTCAGTCACAATATGCTCATTTTTACAAAATTCGTACACTGCCTGCCGCTGTCCACAGATAAACCTTCTCTGAAAATTCTATCCAAAGAAAGAACAACATTTAATGCTTCGCCGGTACTCATCAAGTGTTCTTATTATATCACTTTTACCGTAATTTTACCATAGCTTAAATCTTTATTTTGAAATTTTATAAATCAGCGTCTGCTCGAAAATCATTTCTGCAATCCGCACGCCCCATTTTGTGGGACCTTTCAGATCTTCTTCAGCTTCGCAAAGCTGGCAAACATTTTCTTCACGCCTACCTTATCAAAATCTACCGTAACCTCGTAATCACGGCCGCCCTCTACAATATTCTTCACAATTCCCACACCGAACTTGATATGGCGCACAGTATCTCCCACTTCATAGTCCAGGGAGCCTGCCTTCGTTACCTTGAATTCACGAGGTTTATAATTCCGGCTCTGAAGAATTTCCTTCATCTTGGAATATTTGACGGGAGTAGGGATAAGATCCCCTGCCTTTGGCTTTTTCTCCTGAATGGTATGCCCCAGATCCACAAGCTCACGAGGAATCTCCCTTACAAACCTGGAAACTTTATTGTACTGCGTTTCTCCTCGGATCATCCTCTGCTGGGCACAGGTAAGAGTCAGCTCTTTCATGGCACGGGTAATTCCCACATAGCAAAGCCGCCGCTCCTCCTCCAGCTCACTGGCATCCCCATAGCTGATCGTCATATGGCTTGGAAAGATTCCATCTTCCATTCCCACCATAAATACATAGGGAAATTCCAGACCCTTGGCACTATGTAAGGTCATCAAAAGTACATAGTCCTGATCCGGATCTACCGTATCAATATCAGCCACCAGAGCAACCTCCTCCAGGAAACCGGAAAGCGTTGCTGGAAGATTCTGCTCTTCCATTGCTTCCTGATAAGCCACTGTCTTGGAAATCAACTCATCAATATTCTCAATTCTCGCCCTTGCTTCATCTGTGTCCTCTGCTTCCAGTTCTGTCACATAGCCCGTGCTGTCAATTACCTCCTGGAGGATTTCTTCCACAGTAAGAGCCTCTGCTTTACTCTTTAAAGTCTGGATAAAGGTAACAAAGCTGTCAATCTTTGATGCGCTTCTTCCAATAGAAGGAACCTCCTCCGCCACACGAAGAGCCTCATACAGACTGATTCCCATATGATCCGCATAATCCTGCACACGCCCCAGGGTAGTGGCGCCGATACCTCTCTTTGGAACATTGATGATTCTCTGCACAGCCAAGTCATCCCTTGCATTATCAATGGTTTTCAGATAACACAGCAAATCCTTAATCTCCTTGCGGGCATAGAAATTCACACCTCCCACCAATTTGTAAGGAATATTTGCTGCAATGAATTTCTCCTCAAAAATACGGGACTGGGCATTGGTACGATAAAGGATAGCACAGTCACGATAGCTGCAGATGCCATCTCTTTTTGCCTTACTGATCTCTCCGGCCACATATTCCGCTTCCTCGTAAGCATTAAAAAACTGGCGGAAATGAACCCTGCTTCCCTCTTCGTTCTCTGTCCACAATGTTTTCACCTTACGCTCCGTATTATTAGAGATCACCTCATTGGCAGCATTCAGGATATTTGGGGTAGAACGATAATTCTGTTCCAGCCTGATGACCTTTGCCTCCGGAAAAATACGCTCAAATCCAAGAATATTTCCGATATTTGCCCCACGGAATTTGTAAATAGACTGGTCATCATCGCCTACCACGCACAGATTCTCGTATTTCTGAGCTAAAAGACTGATAAACTTAAACTGAGCAGTATTGGTATCCTGATATTCATCCACCATAATATACTTAAACCGCTCCTGATAGTACTCCAGCACAGCTCCACAATTCTGAAACAGCTCCACGGTCTTTACGATCAGATCGTCAAAATCCAGAGCATTGTTCTTCCGGAGAGTAGCCTGATATTCCCGGTAAACGGAAGCCACTTTCTTCATATTATAATCACCGACAGCCTTCCGTTCCATATCATCCGGTGTGAGCAGTTCGTCCTTCGCATGGGAAATCTGCGCCAGAAGAGAACGTTCCTTATAAACCTTGGTGTCAATATTCAGCTTTCTGCATACATCCTTCATCACGGATTTCTGATCATCTGTATCGTAGATGGTGAAATTGGTGCTGTAGCCAAGATTATCAATGTGTCTTCTCAAAATCCGCACACAGGCAGAATGAAAAGTGGAAACCCAGATGCTCTCAGACCCAAAGCCCACCAGCTTATCCACACGTTCCCTCATTTCCTGAGCTGCTTTGTTGGTAAAAGTGATGGCAAGAATATTCCATGGATTTACTCCTATCTCATCCATGAGATAGGCAATCCTGTGAGTCAGGACTCTGGTCTTGCCGGAACCTGCTCCTGCGAGAATAAGAAGTGGTCCTTCCGTCTGCATTACAGCCTCACGCTGAGGTGGATTTAATGTATCATATATACTCATTAAAAATCTCCTTTTTCACACTTGCATCCCGCCCAAAAGGCAGTAAAATTTACTATCAGCTGGATTTCATTATACACGAAAACAGCCCCTCCCACAAGTCCACGCAAAGAAAAACAAAACATAGATTCGATTCTTACCACCTCCTGTATCACAAACTGCTTTTCCCGAAAAAGCTTCACAAAAATCGAAAAAATAGTTTACAAGTAGTATTCAAAACTATATAATAGGGAGCAGAGGTGATAATGATGACAGAAGACGATAAATCCGTATTAAAAAGCATTCTGGAGCATATTTCCGGAATGGATTATATAAAACCAGAGGATCTTCCCAATATTGACCTGTACATGGACCAGGTCACAACCTTTATGGAGGACCAGCTTGCATCTACCAAGCGCCATGACGGAGACAAGATTCTTACCAAAACCATGATCAACAACTATGCGAAGAACAATCTTCTCCCTTCCCCTGAGAAGAAGCGCTACTCCAAAGATCATCTGCTTATGCTGATCTTTATTTACTACTTTAAAAATATTCTTTCCATCACAGATATCCAGAAGCTCCTTGGCCCTATTACTGAAAAATACTTCAAGGGAGAACCTGGCAAAGACATGACCTATGTCTATAATGAGGTTTTTGGCATGGAGAACCGCAAGATCGACCAGCTTATCAAAAACCTTCTAAAGGACTACCGCTTCTCCAGTGCCACCTTCCAGGATGCAGATGCGGAAGATCAGGAATTTTTGAAACGCTTCAGTTTCATCTGCCTGATGAGCTTCGATGTTTATATCAAGAAAATGATCATTGAGAAAATGATCGATGATATTTCTCCCGATGAAAAAAATTCTCGCAGCAAAAAGTCCAAGGAAAAATAAAGAAAAATATACTTAGCCAGAGCATATTAAAAAAATGCTTTCTGCAAGATATGCTTCACCGGATGCCTGCACAAATAACGAAAAAACAGATAACACAAAACCCACGATACCATAATCATATCGTGGGTTTTTTTTCGTACATTCTTATTTCAAACGATTACTGTCCAGGTCTCTCCTACTCTGCCTTCTTATCCATTGGAAGCCCCTGCTCCAGCTTTTCTTCCATTCTCTTAAATACCATGTCGTATCCGTCATTTCCGTAGTTAAGAGAACGGTTTACACGGCTGATGGTAGCAGTGGAGGCACCTGTTTTCTCTGAAATATCCAGATAAGTTCTCTTGTCCATCAGCATCTTGGCAACCTCAAATCTCTGAGATAAAGAAAGAAGTTCATTAATCGTGCATACATCCTCAAAGAAAGTATAGCACTCCTCTCTATTCTTCAGACAAAGTATGGCCTCAAAAAGATGGTCAACAGCCTCAGTTCTGATATTTTTACTCATTTCCCTACTCCTTTTTCTATATTTAATAATTCATTATTCTGTTTTCAACAATTACTTCAAAGGAACAAAAATAAAGACTGTTCCTAACACTCATCTTCTATTTTAACACGGTAATGTGTGATAGGCAAGAACTTTCTGGAATATTTTTTTGTGAAGATTTTATACTTTTCCATTTTCAAATTGCTTTTTTTACACAAATTCGTTATACTATTTGGTAAGCTGAATAACAGACCTGTGAAAAGGTCGCTAGCAAAACAGAAAAGAGGAGTTATATTTAATGGATCGTTTATTTAACATGGATAACAAATTTTTCACCTTTATGAGTCGTGTCGCAGATCTGGTCATCCTGAATCTGCTGTGCATACTCTGCAGCCTGCCCATTGTGACCATCGGTCCCTCCATTACTGCCATGTTTTATGTAACCCTAAAAATGGTGCGTAATGAAGAATCTTATATTGTCCGTGGATTTTTTAAATCCTTTAAGCAGAATCTGAAACAGGGTATCCTCATCAACCTGATCATGCTGGCAGCCGGTGGCCTGCTTGCCATTGACATCAGCATCTGCAGAGGCACCTCCGGTTCTATTGGAAAAGTACTGCTGGTAGTCTTTATGATGATTCTCATAATCTACCTGATGATTTTCACATATATCTATCCGGTACTTGCGAAATTTTATAATACCATCAAGAATACCTTCACAAATGCATTCCTGATGTCTATCCGCCATCTTCCCTATACATTGCTGATGCTCCTTGTTTCTGCTGCCCCGGTTCTCGTATTTTTCATTCCAAGTGCCCGTGCGCAGTCAATGATCATCATGCTGCTGGTACTGTGCGGATTTTCCCTGATTGCCTATATCAATTCTTACTTCTTTGTAAAGATTTTTGATAAATACATTCCAGAAGAAGACTCTCAGCAGACAGATTCCAAAGAAGCACTGCCAGAGGATTCCGGTGATTCCTCATTATGATCACCAACTGGAACGGCAAGCCCTATCATTCTCTGGACTATATGCTGAAAAAGCGTTTTGGGGAAAAAGTATACAAGGTCACTTTAAATGGCGGTATGAGCTGTCCCAACCGTGACGGTACCATCGGACACGGAGGCTGCATATTCTGCAGTGAAGGCGGAAGCGGTGATTTTGCTGCAAGTGCTGCACTTTCTGTTACCCAGCAGATTGACAGCCAGATTGCACTTTTATCTGCCAAACGCCCCATTCACAAATATATTGCCTACTTTCAGGCCTATACCAACACCTATGCCCCGGTTCCCTACCTGGAAAAAATTTTCCAGGAAGCCATCTCACATCCAGGGATTGCAGCACTTTCTATTGGGACCAGGCCAGATTGTTTGAATGGTGATGTGATAGAACTGCTTTCCCGCTTAAATGCACAGAAGCCTGTGTGGATCGAGCTCGGACTTCAGACCATTCATGAATCCACTGCCAGATACATCCGAAGAGGCTATTCGCTTTCCTGTTTTGAAGATTCTCTAAATAGACTTCGAAGTGCAGGAATTGAAGTAGTGGTGCACACCATTCTCGGACTTCCCGGGGAATCCCATAAAGACATACTGGAAACTATGGATTATCTTAGCAAGCAGGATATTCAGGGGATTAAGCTTCAGCTTCTTCATGTTCTCACCGGAACAGACCTTGCAGCAGATTATCTTGCCGGGAAATTCCGGGTACTTGACCGTGAAGAATATATTGATCTTGTCGCAGACTGCCTGGAGCATCTCGATCCGTCTATCGTCATTCACCGTGTGACAGGTGACGGTCCCAAGGAGCTTCTCATAGCCCCATTATGGGCAAGCCGCAAGCGGGAGGTTCTGAATCTTCTCCATCACCGTCTCAAGGAGCGGCAGAGCTTTCAGGGAAAAGCCTGGATACAGCCAGCTTGCCAATGTACTACAGCAAAAATATGATTTGTTTTTTTCAAAAGGGAGGCTGAAAAATGGCAACACCATTTACTGTTTACAAACTGATCATTTTATATATGCTTCGGAACTCATCCACCCCCATCACCAATTCAGAAATTTCTGAATTTATCCTGGACCGGGAGTACACCAATTATTTCCATCTTCAGCAGGCACTTTCGGAGCTTGAAGAAACAGAACTGATTGAGAAGCGGACTGTTTCTAACACCTCCTATTACTACCTCACAGATGATGGAAAAAATACGCTGACTTATTTTGAAAACGATATATCCCAGGACATCCGTACAGAGGTTCTGCAGTATCTGGCAGCAAGAGGTGCTTCTGCCCGCTCTCAGATAAAGGCTCCGGCTGATTACTACATTAACAACCAGGGAGAATATGTGGTTCACCTGCAGCTTTTGCAGAAAGGTACTTCTGTTGTTGACCTTTCCCTTGCAGCACCTTCTCTTACAGCTGCCAAAGCAATGTGTAAGCAGTGGCCAAACAAATATGAAGAAATCTACGCAAAAATAATGGAGGGGCTTTTATAAAGCCTCTCCAATTTTTCTATCTGTCTCTTCTTATAAATTCCATATACTCTTTCAATGTCTTTTCATATCCCTGTTCCGAAAGCTCATAGAATTTCTCACCTTTTATCTCGTCCGGAAGATATTGCTGCTCCACATAATGATGCGGATAATCGTGGGCATATTGATAGCCAATTCCATGGCCAAGCTTATCATGACCGCCATAGTGGGCATCCTGAAGATGTACCGGCACTGTGGTTTTCGTATGTTTCACGCTATCCATAGCCGCAAAAATGGCATTCACTGCGGAATTGCTCTTCGGCGCACAAGCCATATAGGAAGCAGCCTGGGAAAGAATGATCTGAGACTCCGGCATTCCCACACGCTCCACTGCCTGTGCCGCTGCCACAGCCACCTGAAGGGCCTGAGGATCTGCATTTCCAATATCCTCAGAAGCAAGGATCATAATTCGCCTTGCAATAAATTTCACATCTTCCCCGGCGTAAAGCATTTTGGCAAGATAATAAACAGCAGCATCCGGATCAGAGCCTCTCATACTCTTAATAAATGCAGAAATAATATCGTAATGATTATCTCCATTCTTATCATAACGTACTACACGCTTCTGAATGCACTCAGAAGCCACATCCAGGGTGATATGGATCTTCCCGTCCTTTCCTCTGGGAGTAGTAAGAATCCCCAGTTCAATGGCATTTAAAGCACTCCTGGCATCTCCTCCCGCCATATCTGCAAGAAACTCCAGTGCATCCTCATCCAGCACCGCATCATAGCTTCCCATTCCCTTTTCTCTGTCATTCACAGCACGAAGAAGCAATTCCTTAATCTCTGGGATTTCCAGCGCTTTCAGCTCAAAAACAATAGAACGGGAAAGAAGAGCCCCATTTACCTCAAAATAAGGATTCTCCGTAGTAGCACCAATAAGAATAATCGTTCCATCCTCTACAAAAGGAAGAAGATAATCCTGCTGCCCCTTATTAAAGCGGTGAATCTCGTCAATAAACAAAATAGTCTTTCGGCCGTACATTCCCAGAGCATTCTGAGCCTGCTTCACCACTTCCTCCATATCCTTTTTCCCGGCTACCGTGGCATTGATCTGGGTAAAATCTGCACTTGTGGTATTGGCAATCACCTTGGCAAGGGTAGTCTTCCCTGTTCCGGGAGGACCGTAGAAAATAACAGAGGTAAGCTTATCTGCCTTAATGGCACGATACAGCAATTTACCCTTTCCCACAATGTGCTGCTGTCCCACAACCTCCTCCAGCTTCGTAGGGCGAAGTCTGGAAGCTAGGGGAGACTCATTTTCCATTGTTTTGGATTTCGCATATTCAAATAGATCCATTTATCTGTCTCCAGTTTTCTCCATATTTCGTACATTTGTTCCAATTTTATTTCCAGTATAAAACATCTTCCCTGTTTACGCAAACCTTTTTTCCAGCTGAAGCCGGTAAATTGATACGGTTCACTCCGTGATCAGTAACACGCTTCGCAATACGCAGAAATCATGCGAATGCATGATTTTGCGCCGCAATTCTCAGATTTTCTTTGAACCTTATTCACCAAAAACACCTTGCAGAATGTTGCCAGGGAACCGTAACGGTAAATTTATTTTACAATGTGATCAGTTTATCCACAGTTACAAACTCATATCCCTGGCCTTTCAGAATATCCACAATCTGAAGAGCCGCATTTACGGAGCTCCTATAGGAATCATGCATCAAAATGATTGCTCCATCCTCTGCCTGTGTCAGGACAATCTGCAAAACAGACTCCACGTTCTGGCTTTTCCAGTCCAAAGTATCAATGTTCCACAAAACCGGGTACATTGTTACCTCAAAATCCAGATTCTTTTTCCAGACTCCATAAGGCGGACGCACATAAGAAGGATATTCACCTGTTATTTCATAAATTTCTTTATTGGTATCCTCTATTTCCTTTGTTGCCTGATCTGCTGTTATTTTATCCAGCTCCACGTGATGATAGGTATGATTTCCAATCAGATGTCCTTCTTCCTGGATCTGCCCCACCAGCTCCTCATTTCCCTCTATATTCTGTCCTATGAGAAAAAAAGTAGCGTGAACCTCCCTTTTCTTCAATCCCTCCAGAAGAAGAGGCGTATATTTGCTGTTTGGACCATCGTCAAAGGTAAGAGCGATTCTAGGTGCCTGAACTATCTCTCCTCTTTTCTCATCAGCCTGCATATACCGGCTCACTTCCACTATGTTCTCACCCCTGTTTCTATATTTCTTTGCTTCTGTTCTTTTTATCCCAAGCTGTATACACAAAATCGCAAGTCCCAATACTTCCAGTTCCATTACCAGATGTCTCCATTTTCTCTTCATCTGCATCCCGCCTGACATCTGTCCTTCCTGATAATATATGACTCTTTTTTCCATATAAGAAGCGCCTAAACTGTACTTTTCATACGCCCGGCGCCTCATGCCCTGTTCTCACAGGATTCTCTTTATTTCTTTTTCAACAGATTTAACTGATTTTCAATTTCTTCGATGCACTTGTCATAGCCAAGCTTGCTGCTGTCCAGACACAGATCATACTGTGTGGCATCTTTCCACTCCTGACCTGTAAATCTGCGGTAATACTCATCCTTACGCCTGTCATCCTTAGTCAGAAATTTCTCGATTTCCTTTGTGCTCATGCTTAATTTCTCAGTGGCTTTTTCTATGCGGAAATTCCAGTCAGCATGGACGAACACACGAAGAACATTCGGATAGTCCTTCAAAATGAAATTAGAACACCTGCCAATGATCACGCAGGACTCCTTTTCTGCCAGCTCACGAATGATCTTCGCCTGAAAATTAAACAGGTTCTCATCAGAGGTAAAATCCTTACTCTGAGGCGGAATCAGCTCACCGCTGTAGATTCCGTTCTTTCCGAAAAGCGGCTTTCTGGCACTGGAATACTCATCTACCCTTCCAAAAAGAGTTTCGTGGATTCCGCTGTCCTCGGACGCCATACGGATAATATCCTTGTCGTAATATCCAATCCCTAATTTCTTCGCAAGCATTTCACCCACGGTACGTCCACCGCTTCCGTACTGTCTTGCAATGGTAATTACGAAATTGTCCATTTCTCTCCTCCTTATTACACCGGTCAAAACAGGAATCCCTGACCGGAAAAATTTCTACAGCCCTTACTCTCCAAGATAAGCCTTCTGTACTGCCTCATCATTAAGAAGGTCACTTGCCTTTCCACTCATCGTGATCTTACCAGTCTCAAGAACATAAGCACGGTCTGCAATGGAAAGAGCTTTCTTCGCATTCTGCTCTACCAGAAGTACAGTTGTGCCACCTTCACTTACCACACGGATAATATCAAAAATCTCATTTACGAAAATAGGAGAAAGCCCCATAGATGGTTCATCCATTACGATCAGTCTCGGTTTGCTCATGAGGGCACGGCCCATGGCAAGCATCTGCTGCTCACCACCTGACAGCGTGCCAGCACGCTGTCCTTTACGTTCTTCAAGTCTTGGAAATCTCTTGTAAACACCTGCAAGGCTTTCCTGGATTTCAGCCTTATCCTTTCTTGTGTAAGCACCCATGATCAGGTTCTCATATACGCTGAGATCTGCAAATACCCTGCGTCCTTCCGGTACATGGGCAATTCCCATTTCTACGATCTTGTGTGCCGGAACCCTGGTAATATCTTTTCCTTCAAAAACAACGGAGCCCTCTTTTGCGCTTAAAAGACCTGTCAGTGTCTGCAGTGTAGTTGTTTTTCCTGCACCATTGGCACCGATCAGAGCAATAACCTCTCCCTGATTTACTTCAAAGGAAACTCCCTTTAAAGCCTGGATCACACCGTAATACACGTGCAAATCTTTTACTTCCAACATTGCCATTTTTATTTCCTCCTTATGCGCCCAGATATGCAGTGACAACTGCCGGGTCTTTCAGAACCTTCGCTGTCTCACCCTGGCAAAGTACCTGCCCGAAGTTCAGAACAGACAGTTCCTCACAGATACCGCCAACCAGCTTCATATCATGTTCAATAAGCAGGATTGTCATATTGAAATGATCTCTTACAAAACGAATGGTATCCATCAGCTCCTGAGTCTCATTGGGGTTCATACCAGCTGCCGGTTCATCCAGCAGAAGAAGCTTGGGATCTGTGGCAAGTGCTCTGGCAATCTCCAGCTTACGCTGTTTGCCATAGGGAAGATTTCCAGCCAGAAGAGCAGCTTCCTGATCCAGGTTAAATACCTTCAGGATTTCCATGGCACGTTCATTCATCTCTTTTTCCACTTTAAAATATTTCGGAAGCCTTAAGATTCCTGTCAAAGTAGAATATTTATAATGGTTATGAAGCCCTGCCTTAACATTATCCAAAACTGTCATATCCTTGAAAAGCCGGATATTCTGAAAGGTTCGCGCAACGCCCGCTTTATTAATATCAATAATACTTTTTCCTGTGATGTCCTGACCATCCAGCCGGATAATTCCCTCATTTGGTTTATATACACCTGTAAGAAGGTTAAATACAGTTGTTTTTCCGGCACCATTAGGACCGATCAGACCGTACAGCTCTCCTTTTTCAATTTTCATATGAAAATTATCAACAGCATGAAGGCCGCCAAACTGGATAGAAAGATTATTTACCTCTAACATTGCCATAATTAAGCCGCCTCCTTTTCTTTGCCATGACCTTTGATTTTTTCAAGCACACGGCTTCTGAAGTCTCTTGCAGCAGGAGCCCAGTTGAAAAGCATCATTGCGATCATAACGATTGCATAAATCAGCATACGATAGGTAGAGAAGCCACGAAGCAGCTCAGGAAGTGCATAGAGTACAATAGTTGCAAGAATACTTCCCCGAAGATTTCCCATACCTCCAAGAATTACATATACAAGGATGGTAATTGACATATTATAATCAAAAATAGATACCTTCAGCATGGAAAGATTATGAGCATATAGCACACCTGCAACACCGGCAATAGCTGCGGAAACAGTAAATGCAAGCAGCTTGTTTCTAGTTATGTTAATACCGATAGACTCAGCAGCAATCCTGTTATCACGGGTAGATGTAATCGCACGGCCGCTTCTGGAATTAACCAGATTCTGTATAATGAACAGAACAACCAGAATAAGAATCACACCTATCAGAAAGAAATATTCTTTAATATCTTTGTATAAGGTTGCGGTTCCCGAGACACCAAGAGCACCTTTGATGATCTGTTTTCCACCTGGATCCAGATGCAGATTTGCAGCACTTGTTGCCACATGGATACCATTATCATCTACTCCGACATACAGAATATTGATCAGATTCTTGATGATTTCTCCAAATGCAAGAGTTACGATCGCAAGATAGTCACCGCGAAGTCTCAGAACCGGAATACCAATGAGTACACCGAAAAGTGCAGCTACGAGAGCACCTACTACCAGCGCAAGGATCAGTCTTGGTACAGACGGAAGCACATCACTGGTAATATGAGAAAACAGGGCACTGGAATAAGCTCCCACACACATAAAGCCAGCATGGCCAAGACTCAGCTCTCCGGAATAACCTACCACCAGGTTCAGAGACAAAGATGCGATGGTGTACACACAGATTGGCACCAGAAGTCCGGTGAGCAGTCTGGACAGATTTCCTGTGGAGGAAAGAAGCTGCACTACTACAAAGATGGCGATTACCATTGCATATGTAATAAAATTGTTTTTCGTTGTTTTGTTCATACTTTTCTTCATATCGGCCACCTCATACTTTCTCCTGAATGTTCTTGCCGAACAATCCAGACGGTTTTACAAGAAGCACAACGATCAGAACTGCAAATACAATAGCATCTGCAACCTGTGAAGAAATGTATGCTTTACTAAAGATCTCAATGACGCCAAGAAGGATTCCACCTACCATTGCTCCCGGAATAGAACCGATTCCTCCAAATACAGCTGCTACGAATGCCTTGATTCCAGGCATAGCTCCTGTGTAAGGAGTCAAAGTCGGATATGCTGAACAAAGAAGCAGACCTGCAATAGCAGCAAGTCCGGAACCAATAGCAAAGGTCAGGGAAATAGTTCCGTTTACATTGATACCCATGAGCTGTGCAGCATCACGGTCCTCAGAAACAGCCTGCATGGCACGGCCTGGTTTTGTTTTCTTTACGAAAAGCTGAAGGCCTACCATGATCACGATACAGGCCAGGATAGTAACAATCGTAATACCTTTGATCTGAAGCTGTCCGTCAAATAAATTCAGAGTCGGAACATTGATAACCGGTACAAAGCTCTTTGCATCTGCTCCGAAAATCAGAAGAGCCAGGTTCTGCAGCAGATAACTGACACCGATTGCAGTGATCAGGACTGCCAGATTAGAAGATGCTTTTCTAAGGGGTCTGTAGGCAACAGCCTCAATTACAACACCCATTACCGTACAAATCACAACGGAAAGCACGATTGCCAGAAATGGTGACAGGCTGGCTTTTGTAACTGCTGTAAGAATTACAAATGCGCCGACCATGATAACATCACCATGTGCAAAATTCAGCATTTTTGCAATACCATATACCATTGTATAGCCAAGAGCAATAATCGCATAGATACTTCCCAGGCTGATACCGTCTTTTAAATAGGAAATAAAACTCATAATGCACCTCTTAATTGGTTTTTCTCTTTCCATGAGCGTATTTGAAAATTTATTCCCCACAGGAAGTAAATTTTCAGACACGCTCCCATCATACTGTTTCCCATAATAGCAAAGGGGGAGACGGACCTCACAGGTAACCGTCTCCCCTTTGCTTAACGGCCATCCCCTGCGCAATCAGGGAAATGTCCTATATACTTTTTCAGAATTACTCCATGGATGCGTAAACACCATCTTTGATCACATAAGCCTTAGGTGCTTTATCACACTCGCCATCCTCTGTCCATTTTGCTTCTCCTGTAAGACCATCAACAGAAACGTTCAGCATGGAAGCAGAAAGAGCTGCGCTGATGTCCTCGTTGGACATATCTGGTGTGATACCTGCATCATCAGCTGCTGCCTTCATCGCATAGATAACATCGTATGCATCAGCTGCGAACTGGTTTGGTGTCTCACCATTGTTTGCATCACCATAAGCTTTAACAAAGTTTACAGTTTTCTCATCCTCACCTGTGGCAGAGAATGGAGTCAGAAGCATAACACCTTCTGCAAGGGATGTGTCAAAGTTCTCAACATTCAGAATACCGTCCATACCATCAACACCGAAGATCTTCATATCAAGACCAAGATCATGAGCCTGCTGAAGAATCAGAGCGTTGTCAGAATAATAGTTTGGAAGGAACAGAAGCTCTGCGCCACTGTCTTTGATCTTACCAAGCTGTACAGAGAAGTCTGTGTTGTTATCTGTTGTATAAGCTTCATCAGCTACAACCTCAAGGCCATACTCATCACAAGCTGCAACGAATGCATCGTGTACACCTGAGTTGTAGTCTGCCATGGAATCGTACAGAGTAGCTACCTTTGTAGCAAGTCCGTTCTCAGAAATGTACTCAGCGGATTTGGTTCCCTGCATTGGGTCTGTGAAGCACATACGAAACTCGTTATCACCTGCTGTGATGCTGTCCACTGCTGTTGCAGATGGTGTAAAGAGGAATGTGCTTTCGGCAGCTTCGGCACCTACCGCAATACAAGCACCGGATGTAACCGTTCCGCAAAGCATCTGCATTCCCTTATCAAGAAGATCGTTGTATGCGTTAACTGCCTTCTCAGGATCTCCCTGATCATCACCTGCATCAAGAATCTCAATCTGATATCCATTGAATCCGCCGTTGGCATTGATCTCGTCTGCTGCAATCTTGACTGCGTTATATACGCCTGTACCATACTGTGCATAATCTCCAGTCATAGGTCCGATGACACCAATCTTGAAGGTTTCCTCGCTGTCTGCAAATACAGATACTGGTGCTACTGTGGATACTGCCATCGCTGCGGCTGCAGTAATGCTGAGTACTTTTTTCAGATTTCTCATAATAAATCTCCTCCTTAATTCTGTAAGAGCTTCTGTCATCCTGCCTATTGCGGTATCATCGATACTGGGTAATATAAAAGCCCACTGGTGGTTCTCCAGCCGGCTTTGGCTTCCAATAACTTCATCTCTTTACCACTTTTCAATGGTAAAATTATAGCATTATGTTTTTTTTTATGCAAGAGAAAATTTTATAATTTTTTAATAT
>ERZ1035006.289-NODE-289-length-42067-cov-10.612992_pt1 | contig 42067 bp, 44 predicted proteins | sample MGYA00520694_ERZ1035006 | MGnify/ENA primary metagenome ERZ1035006 (study PRJEB33766, sample SAMN09781746) | gut metagenome | biome: gut microbiome | host: Homo sapiens | place: Madagascar | study: EMG produced TPA metagenomics assembly of the PRJNA485056 data...
AACAACTGGTGGGAGCGCTCTCCGAATGGCAGCAACTCCACGAATTTCTGCAATGTCAACAGCAACGGCAACGCCAACTACAACAACGCGAGCAATGCGAATGGCGTGGCCTTCGGATTCTGCAAGAGATGGGTCAGGACAGTAACCGGCAGCGGCGAAGCAGCACCCTTGCAGAAGGAGAGCTTGTTCCCGGCACAGCCAAAACAATCCTCTGATGCAGTCAGCCGGACGCTGCTTGCATGGCGGGCGAATGTGCGGACAGCCCGTTCCATGGCTGGTACTGCCACGCGGATAGAACACGCACACAAGAATAATTCCGTACAGGGGATGCCCTAACGGGCGAGGAGAATTATGACGAGCGAAGAGAGACACGAGGCACGGTACAGGAGAAGAAAAGCGGAACGCCAGCGGCGAAGAGATGCACGCAGCGAGGCATGCGGGAGCTTTGAGCAGGTGTTCAGCTACGAGCACCTGTACTGTGCGGGATGGGAATGCTGCAAGGGCGTGGGCTGGAAATGCTCCACGCAGCGGTATCTCGGCAACTTTACCGCCAACATCGCCCGGACGCACCGGGAGCTGATGGACGGCACATGGAAGACCAAGGGCTTTTTCGCCTTCGACCTGATGGAACGGGGAAAGCTGCGGCACATCCGCAGCGTGCACATTGCGGAGCGGGTGGTGCAGCGCTGTCTGTGCGACAATGCGCTGGTGCCGCTGTTCTCGGCGGCGTTCGTGTACGACAACGCGGCGAGCCTGAAGGGCAAGGGCATCGACTTTGCCATGGATAGGCTGACCTGCCACCTGCAGCGGTACTACCGAAAGCACGGGACGGACGGCTGGGCGCTGGTATTCGACTTTTCGGACTACTTCAACTCCGCGCCGCACGCGCCGATCTACGCAGAGAGCGAACGGCGCATCCGGGACGAGCGGGTGCGAAAGCTGGCGTGCGGTCTGATGGAGGACTTTGGCGAGCGGGGCTTCGGCCTCGGCAGTCAGGTGAGCCAGATCGACGCGCTGATGCTGCCAAACCGGCTTGACCACTTCATCAAGGAGCAACTGCACATCGAGGGCTACGGCAGATATATGGACGACGGCTATCTCATCCACGAGAGCCGGGACTACCTGCAGGAATGCCTGAAGCAAATCCGGGCGGTATGCGCAGACCTCGGCATCCGGATGAACGAGAAGAAGACGCGCATTGTAAAGCTGCAGGAGCTGCACTTCCTGAAGACGCGATTCTATCTGACGGAGACGGGAAAAGTCCGGCGGAAGATGTGCCGCAAAAGCGCGAGGCGGATGCGGCGGAAGCTGAAGACCTTCCGGCGATGGATGGCGGAAGGCAGAATGACAGAGGAAGACATCCGCACGGCATACGAGAGCTGGCGCGGTCACATGCGGCGGGGCAACAGCTACCGGGTGCTGCGGCGGATGGACAGGTTCTACAAACAACTGATGGAAAAAGGAGCGTGAAAGCATGTACGAGATCAGAAAGGACGGCGGCGTGATCGCGCTGACAGAGAAGCCGAACTACATCCGCAGGCACGCGGACGGCTTCTACATCCTCTGCGAAGAGGAGGACGCACAGGGCGTGGCCGTGGACGGCACGGTATACCGTCTGATGGGGCACACGGGGCTTGATGAACTGGAGGAAGTGCAGCTCATTGAGAAGGACACCGGCACGGTTTTGCAGAGCAGCAGTGAGGCGGTGGGCATCGCCTTTGTCACCATGACAGAGAGGGGAGACATCGACGGCGTGACGGCGGGAGAGCACGCGGAGCTGTTCAGCCCGTGGGCGTACCCGGTGGCCTACACCGCAGGACAGATCAGGGAACGCAGCGGAAAGCTCTACAAATGCCTGCAGGCGCACACCTCGCAGGCGGACTGGAAACCGGAGGACAGCCCGTCGCTGTGGGTGGGCATCTCCGACCCGGCGGAGGAATGGCCGGAGTGGAGCCAGCCGGTGGGCAGCACAGATGCCTACGCCAAGGGCGCAAAGGTGAGCCACAACGGCAAACACTGGACGAGCGATGTGGACGCGAACGTGTGGGAGCCGGGTGCGTATGGATGGACGGAGGCGACGGCATGACGGAGACGGTCATTGTGGCTGTGCTGAGCCTGATCGGCACCATGGCGGGGGCGTACTTCGCAAACAAGAAAAGCGCGGCGCTCATCGCCTACCGGCTGGAGGAGCTGGAGCAGAAAGTAGCGAAGCACAACGGTTTGGTGGAGCGCACCTACCATCTGGAAGAGGCGGCGGCGGTCTTCGAGGAAAAGCTGAAGGTGGCAAACCACCGCATTGACGATCTGGAGAGAGGGGAATGAAGGGCAGGCATCAGAGAAGACGGTCAAGTAAGACAACGACCACCAAGCGCATTGTGTGGGCGTGCCTTATCAACGGCATCGGCTGGGTGTGGTGCAGCTACGCTCTCGCCTTCCTCGGCAGGACGGAAATTGCGGAAAGCCTGAGCCGGACGGCGGTGACGGAGATCATCGGCGTGGTGCTGCTGTACTGCGTGAAGAGCCTGTTTGAAAAGCGGGAGAGCTTCGGCGGTATCGGCAGGAAGGAAGAACAGGTAACGGACTTATGAAAGGAGCAAGACCATGACGGACATTGCAATCGTGAGACTGGGTATCGGGCTGGTGCTGCTGATCGCGGCCAACATCGCCCTCGGCAGCGTGAATGCCTTCATGGAGGGCACATGGGACATGATGAAGTTCCGCAACGGCTGCATCAAGGGCGGCGTGGTGGCTGCGTCGCTCATCGCGGTGTACTACGCAGGCTGGCTGAACCCTGATCTGCTGGTCATCGAGGCGGAGGGACAGACGGTGAACCTGATGACGGCGGTACATATCGCGCTGCTGGCGGCGTTTACGGCGTATGCGGTGGATGTGCTGAAGAAGCTGAAGAACATGCTGAGCACTGCGACGCCCGGCAAGGAGGAAGACCATGAGCAACAGTAAGCTGGTGAGCTATACCCGGCTCAGCCCGAACCACTCCGGCAAGCGCAGGCACGCCATCGACACCATCAGCATCCACTGCATGGCGGGCAACCTGAGCGTGGAGAGCTGCGGCAGACTGTTTGCGGACAGATCGCGGGAGGCCAGCAGCAACTACGGCATCGGCAGCGACGGCAGAATCGCGCTGTATGTGGACGAGGGCAACCGCAGCTGGTGCACTTCCAGCGCCAGCAACGACAACCGGGCTGTGACCATCGAGGTGGCCAACTGCGCAGACGGCGAGCCGTGGCCAATCACGGAGGAAGCCTACAGGAGCCTCATCAATCTGCTGGTGGACATCTGCAAGCGGAATCACATCCCTGAACTGCGGTGGAAGGGAGATCAAAACCTCGTAGGTCAGGTGGACAAGCAGAACATGACGGTGCACAGATGGTTTGCAAACAAGAGCTGCCCCGGCAACTGGCTGTACGAGCATCACGGGCAGATCGCAAAGGAAGTAAACGAAAGACTGGAGGAAGAAAACATGGTGAGATACGAACGGCTACGGGACATCAAGAACAAGGAGTTCCACGACATCATCGAAAAGCTGATGGATGCAAACATCCTCGGCGGCGACGGCAGCGACCCGACGGGCAACGAGGACATCATCGACCTGAGCCACGACATGGTGCGTACTCTTGTACTGGAGTATCGCGGCGGGGCGTTTGACCGCAAGCTGAAGGCTGTGGGCATGGAGCCTGCGGTGAAGGACTAAGAGAGCGGCGGAGGCCGGTGCATTCCGCCGGTCTCCGCCTTCTGCGCGAAAGGAGGCATGAAAGATGCCATCAAACCTGCTGACGGCAGACACCACTTTCCCGACGCTGACGCAGGAGCAGAGCACGGACGAGAAGTTTGAGAAGATCACAAGCTATCTCTACATGCTGCTGGAGCAGCTGCGCTACAGCATGGGAAACCTTGACAAGGAGAACTTCAACGACGCGGGGCTGGAGGAGATCGCAAACCTCATCACGGAGCCGGTGTATGTGCAGCTGAAGGATGACGAGGCGAATATCGCAGCGCTGACAGTGACGGCGGCGGGGCTGGGCGCACGGCTGAGCGACGCGGAGGGAAACATCACGCAGCTCACCGCCACCACCACGAGCCTGACAAGCCGCATCAGCAACGCGGAGGGCAGCATCTCCACCCTGCAGCAGACGGCAACAAGCCTGACAAGCCGCATCTCGGACGCAGAGGGAAATATCTCTTCCCTGACGCAGACGGTGAACGGCATGACGCTGAGCGTGACCAACGGCTCATCCAGCTCCACCATCCGGCTTTTGGCCAACGGCGTGCAGCTGAGCAGCCAGTCCATCAGCTTCTCCGGCATGGTGAGCTTCACAGACCTATCCACCAGCGGCTGGACGACCATCAACGGGGACAACATCACCACGGGCACCATTGAGGCCATCGACATCTACGGCTGCACCATCGAGGGCAGCACCTTCAAAAGCGTGCTGAAAGCCAACGGAACCGTGGGCGGCGAGATCGAGTTCTGCTACCTGAACACCAACTATGTGGCGGGCGGCATCCGGCTGGACGATCAGGGCGCGGGCACGGAGTATGAGCGCACCTACCGCATGTTCATCTACACCAACTATGTGCAGGGCGTGGGCTTTGCCATGAAGCTGCAGAGCGCCAGCGGCATCAGCGTGGAGGCGGATGAGAATGTATTTCTGTACGCGGGAACGAGAATGACCATCAAAGGCGACAGCGGCATCTACCTGAACGGAGATGTGTATGTCAACGGGACGCTGCTTCAAGTGAGCAGCAGCTAAGGAGGGAAAGCATGTATTTGATCGAATGCGCGAACGCCTATCTGGCGGCGGTGCAGATGCAGCAGAAGGAAATGGACTATCAGACAGCATTCGCCCTGATGATGGTGAAGAAACAGCTGCAGAGCCATGTGGAGTTTTTGCAGAGCGAGGAGCTGAAACTGGCAGAGAAGTACGCGGAGAAGGATGAGAAGGGCAACATCAAGTGGACGGAGCGGGGCACCTTCCCCTACCGGGACGCGGACGCGGCAGCGGGATACCAGAGGGAACGCAGGGCGCTGGGCATGACGCAGGTGGAGGACGACTTCACGGTGCAGCACGCGCCGGTGCCGGAGAAGATCACGCCCATGCAGCTGGAGGCACTGGAGAAGTTCATCGTGTTCGGAGGTGAGGGATAATGGCGATCGGGCTGCCATCCATGGCCTACGGCGACGGCATCAGCAAGCGCAAGCAGGTGAAGTTCGGCGGATACAACCACACGCTCGCAGCAGAGAACGGAGACCTGTGGGACATGGAGAATCTGACGAGCGACTTCTATCCCCTTTTAAGCCCGCGCACAAGGCGGTGGACATGCCGGACGCTGACGAAACCGAACGGCTTATATGCCCACGACGGGCTATACTGGGCGGACGGAACGGGCTTTTACGCCGACGGCGAGCTGAAGGGCATCGTCACCGACGGGCACAAAAAGTTCACGAGCCTCGGCGCGTACATCGTCATCCTGCCGGACAAGAAATACTACAACCGCCTGACGGGCGACTTCGGCGCACTGGAAAGCAGCTGGAGCGGGAGCGCGAAGATACAGGACGGCACTTACGCGGGCGAGGCGGCAAAGGCCAACACCATCTACGCTGTGGGTGCGGGAGCAAAGTTCAACGAGGGAGACGCGGTGACGATCTCCGGCGCGACGACGCATCCGGAGAACAACAAGACCGCCATTATCCGGGAGATTGACGGGGACAACCTGCGCTTCTATGAGAACACCTTCACCATATCGGACGGCGGAGACAGCGAAACATTGCAACTCAGCCGCACGGTTCCGGAGTTAGACTATATCTGCGAGAACGAGAACCGGCTGTGGGGCTGCAAGGGCGACACGATCTACGCCAGCAAGCTGGGCGACATCTTCAACTGGAATGTGTTTGACGGCGTGGCGACGGACAGCTACGCGGTGGATGTGGCAAGCACGGGAGATTTTACGGCGTGCTGCAGCTATCTCGGCTACCCGTGCTTCTTCAAGGAGGAGCACATCTACAAGGTATACGGCGACAAGCCATCTAATTTTCAGGTGATGGGCAGCGCCAGCTTGGGCGTGGAGAAAGGCAGCGACGAGAGCCTTGCCATCGCGGGAGAGACGCTTTTCTACCTGAGCCGGACGGGCATTGTGGCGTGGAGCGGCGGCATCCCGCAGAGCGTGAGCGCGGCATTCGGCACGCAGCGCTTCCGCGACGGCGTGGCAGGAAGCGATGGAACAAAGTATTTCGTATCGCTGCAGGACGCGCAGGGGGCGTATCAGCTGTTTGCATTCGACACGCGCACTAACCTATGGCACCGGGAGGACAACACGCAGGCCGTGGGCTGGGGCTGGAACGAGGAACTGTACTGCCTTGACGCGACCGGCAAGCTCTGGATGAACGGCAACGCCAGAAGCGTGCCGCAGGGCGCGGTGCAGGAAGCGCTGGTGGCATGGAAGGCGGAGTGGGCGGACTTTTACGAGTACACCACCTATTCGTCCTCTTCCACAGCGACACCGGAGAAGAAGGGCATCGGAAAGCTGCTGCTGCGGCTGGAGCTGGACGAGGATGCCAGCGTGCAGATCGACATGCAGTTCGACAGCGACGGCGTGTGGCGGACGGTGAAGACGCTGCAGACGGAAGTGAAGCGCAGCTACTACCTGCCGATCATCCCGCGCCGGTGCGACCACTTCCGCATCCGGATGACCGGCAACGGCGGATGCAGGCTGTATTCGCTGGTGCGGGAAGTGTACAACGGCAGCGAACTATAAGAAAGGGGCGGACTATGGCAAACAGATACACATACGATGATTTTCAGAAAGCGATGCAGAGCAGCGGCCTCGGCGGGCAGTTCTCTGACGCAGACCTGAAGCTGGCACAGCAGAATCCGGATGCGGGAATGAGTATCCTGAAGTACAAGCAGGACTACAAAAACGCCACCACGGACGAGGCACGGGCGCTGGCCAACCTCGGCGCGGAGGGCATCCGCTCCAGCTACGGCGGGTACACCGGCGGGCAGAGGGGCGCAAACTTCTACCTTGACCCGCTATCCCCCAAGGACTTCCAGAGCAGCGCAGCGCCGACCTACAAAAACAACTATGCCGACACCATCAGCGGCCTTTTGGACAAGCAGCTGGGCTACGGCAGCTTTTCCTACGGCGAGGCGCAGCCGGAGTACAACAACCGCTACGACGCGACCATTCAGGACTTGCTTGACAAAATCGTGAACCGGAAGGACTTCAGCTATGACCCGGAGAACGACCGGCTTTACAGCCAGTACCGCAAGCAGTACACGCGGGAAGGCCAGAGAGCCACGCAGGACGCGCTGGGCGCGGCGGCGGCAGCCAGCGGAGGCATTCCGTCCAGCTACGCGGTGAACGCGGCGGCGCAGGCGGGCGACTACTACGCCAGCCAGATGACGGACAAAATCCCGGAGCTTTACCAGCTGGCCTACAACAAGTACATGAACGACTACAACATGAAGCTCTCTGACCTCGGCGCGGTGCAGGGCGCGGAGCAGAGCGACTACGACAAGTTCCTCAACGAGATGCAGCAGTACAACACCAACCGTGCCTTCGACTATCAGGCGTGGATGGACGAGTACAACCGCATCAACAACGACCTGCAGACGGCGAGCGGGCTGGAGCAGCTGGACTACACCAAGTACCTGAACGATCTGAACCAGTTCAATACCGATCGCAGTTTCAACTACGGGCAGCTGCTGGACGAGGTGAACAACCAGACGGCCAGACGCAGCGAGGCCATGAACAAGGCGCTGACGGCGGCGGAGCTGGGCGACAATTCGTTCCTGAACAATTTGGGCATCAACACCGACAACAACCCGACGGACTATGAGCGGCGCTACCAGCTGGCGCAGCTGGCTGCACAGTATGGCGACTACTCCGGTCTGCGGGAGCTGGGCATCAATCCGGATGCGGCGGCGCTGAACCGGTTCAACACCACGGCGGCGGGCAAGTCCTCTTCCGGAGGGAGCCGAAGCGGCGGGAACATGAAGCTGAGCCAAGCAAAAGAATATGCGAAGCAGGGAGTTTTCACGGACGAAGTGCTAAGTGTGCTCAGAAGCAATGGATACAACGACGAGTATCTGAAGGCGGCATACGGATACGAGCCAGAGACCGCCGGATACCAGATGTCGGTGGACGACATTGCCAAGCTGAAGGGGATGTTTCCGGACGGCGCGATCGACGAGGCAACGTGGAACAGCTATGTGAACTACGGCGTGAGCGAGGCAACGCTGAAGGCGAACGGTTTCACAAAGGGCAGCGGCACATCCGGCGGCGGGAATATCTCCGGTGTGACCGACTACGACAGCGCCATTGCCTACATGAAGGCGGCGGGTGTGGACGGCAGCGTGCGCTCTGGCCTGATGACCAAGAGCGAGTGGAGCCGCAGGAAGGCATCACTGCAGCAGTACGGCACCGGCGGCACCGAGGTAAAGAACTACAACAGCTACGCGGACTACATCAAAGACTACTGCGAATACGCCGCCAGCAAGTAAGGAGGACACGGTATGGCATCCTTTTCTGAGTGGAGCAACAACAAGATGAGGCAGGCGACCGGCACAGCGAAGGCGACCGGCACGCCGCAAAAGGCGCAGACCTTTTCTGCGTGGAGCAATCAGAAGCTGGGCAAGGTAGACACGCAGAAGAACCCTGCCAGCGGTAGCACAGCCTTCGACCGGAGCGGGAAAACCAGAGATGAGTATGACAGCAGCGTGCGGCAGAACTATGCCGCACGCGCAGCTGCATCTGATAAGCTGACAGAGAGCGAGTATAACCGTTCCACTGCCATGCAGCAGAAGTACGGCAGCTATCAGAACTACCTTGTGGGCGCGACGGCGGATGGGAAATACTATTCGCAGCCTGAGATCGGCAAGGACACGGAGAAGCTGCGCAACACCTACACCACCTATGAGACGGCGACGCAGAAAGCGCTGGCTGCCTATCAGGACGCTGCCAAGAAGCAGAAAGAAACTGAGGAGGCGCTGGGCAGATACGAGCAGAGCCTGCCGGAGCTGGAGCGGAGTTATGTGCAGAACCCATCTGCATTCAACAACGCCCTGTATCAGACGGAGCTGCAGCAGTACAAAGACCTTGCGGCACGGTATGAGCAGGAAGCGGCGGACACACAGAAGCTCTACAGCGACTATGAGCAGAGCTATGGAAAGTATAGCGACGCGCTGAACGCCTACAACACCTACCTGACCAGCGAACAGGAGAAGTACCAGAACTGGCGGGGAACCGTGCGCAGCGACAAAGATGCAATCAACGCAGACATCGCGGCGGCGGATACCAACATTCAACAGCTGCAAGCGCAGCAGAAGGAGCTGCAGCAGCAGGCGCAGCAGCTGATGAACAAGGTATCTTCCCGGCGCGGCGGGACAAATGAGCTGATGCATTGGAGCCAGCAGGCACAGGCACTGCAGGCGCAGGCCAAAGCTATGGACGGCCAGATCGCGGAGGCGGAGAGTGCAAAGACGCTGCTGCAGGAAGAGCTGAGCTGGGCAGACTATTATCAGTATGCGGATTTGAAGAACGCGCCAGACTGGGAGGAAAAGAGCCAGTATAAGAGCACGAAGACCGGAGAGCCGAAGTTCAACGCATGGACGGGAACCTATACAGATACCGGATACAGTGACATCCTCTACGATTACATCAACGGCGACGAGGACGCGCAAAGTATGCAGGGGCTGAACGATCTCGGCGGGACGGGAACACTGTACGCCACCACCCACAGCGGCTGGAAAGACCTGCCGGAGGATGTAGTAAAGACGTTCAACTATCTCTATGCACAAGACGAGGCCAACGGAGACACGGAGCACAAGACGGCATACGAATACCTCGACAAGGTAGCCTCCAAGGGGTATACCGGCATTGAGGCGATGACCTACGGCCTGCTGCAGGGTACGGGGCTTGCATCTGTATCTGCCGCGCTGGGCAACGCGCTGGGCGGCGAAGAAGGGCAGGAACGCAACAAGGAATGGTACGGGCAGTTCCTGAAGGACGCGGCTGGTGCGAAGGAAGAGCACAGCGGTATGTACCACGCGGGCAGCATCGGCGGCAACCTGATGTTGATGTACGGCGTAGGCAGCGCGGCGGGAGCTGGAGCCAAGGCGCTGGGCATGAGCACCGGGGCGCTAAGCACGCAGATGGCAACGGGAGCCATGAGCTTTGCTGGAGCGAATGCGCTGCAGAACGCAGGCGCAGCGGCCACCGGATACATGGGTAACGACGATTACCTGAAGGGCATCGCCGTGTCGGGCGTGCAGGGCATGGCGGGAAATCTTGCTGGCGGGCTTGTGGGAAGCGGCATGGCCAACCTGCTGCGCGACAAGGGGCTGATGACACCGTTCATGGAGTTCGTGCGGCAGACGACCAGCGGCATGACCAACGCAACGGTCAATCAGGCGGTGGGCTATGTGGCGGCGGACGAGAAGCCAAGCAACGAGGACATCGCGTCCGGGCTTGTGACGGCCTTCGCCTTCAGTATGCTGACGGGAGCCATCAACACCTATCAGACCACGCAGGCTCAGAAGGCAAACATGGAAAGCGCCTACAAGGTGATCGAGCAGGGCTACAAGGCCATGATGAGCGGCACGGAGAACATGACGGCGGAAGCCAAGGCGCAGCGGGCGCAGATTATTCTGGAGCAGACAAAGAACCTGCGCAAGAGTGTGAACAGCTACTACATTGCCGGACAGCAGAAGGCAGTGAACGAGCTGAACGGTGCGCTGGACATCATTGAGCAGGCCATGCAGAGCTATGTCAGCGGATACAACGCTGCCTCTGCTGCTATGCAGATACCGGGGAATCTGCTGCCGGGAGCGGGCAGCACAGGGATGCTGCCGACAGGAGGCGAGGTTCCACAGACACCGACAGACCCGGCGCTGACACAGCAGGTGGAGCAGGGACTGCAGGCGGCAATCCAGCAGGGGCTGACGCAGCAGCCACAGACGCAGACCGGAGCGCTGGCAGCGGCAGCGGCGCAGCAGACGATGCCGGAGCAGACGCTGGCAACAAAGGTGGCACAAGGAGTGCAGCCGGAAACAGTGACGCAGACCATCGAGCGGGAGCTGGTGGAGCTGGGTGAGCAGCCGCAGACAGCACAGAAGATGGCGCAGAACATCGAGGCATTTCTGCGCGGTGAACTGACAGACGGGTACGCCGTGACGGAACTGGTGAACAATCCGGCGGCCACGCAGGTGCTGCAGCGGATGATGACGCAGCAGGCGGAACAAACCACACCGGCGGCGGAACGAACCACACCGGCGGCGGAACGGCTCACGCCCCAAGCGGCACAAAACGCGGCTTTTTCGGCACAGCAGGAGACTGCAATAGAACAGCCGGGGATGCTGCCGACGGCGGCGGAGGTGGAAAGCCGCACACAGAATAACGGAACTATTGAAGGAGGAGCGAGCTATGACACAGAACAGCAAGGGTACGATGCTGCCGACGGCGGGACAATCCAGCTACCTGATGGAAACGGAAGACGGATTCCTGACGAGAGTACCGGAGGACAAAGTGGAATCTTGGCAGAAGGCAGACCACAGCGCGCCGCTGAACAGAGCAGAACAGCGGTTGAAAGACAGAATACTGGACGAGCTTTACGGCTCCAAAAAGTAAGCAGCCGGGAGCTGGGGCTGGAAAACGGCACGGACACGCAGACGCTGACCGTACTGCCGGAGGATGCTTGGGACGAAGGATTGCGGCAGACTGCGCAGCGCGTGACACGGGAGACCGGGAAAACTGTGACCATGGTACTGGGCAGCATCCAGATCAGAACCACCGGCGGCGGTATCGCAAGGGCACGCGGCGTGTACAGCGACACCGGCATCATTCTTCAGGCGGATAACTTCAAGCTGAACACCGACCAGATCGCCGACCACGAAATCTTCCACGATTATGCGGACAACACACCCGGCCTCATTCAGAGCGTGGAGCAGGCCGTCGTGGAGCAATATGGGCGAGAGGAGTTCGACAAAATCCTGACCACATACATCCAGAAGCTGCGCGGTGTGATCGACCTGCCGGAAAACGCAACGGACGCGGAAATTGAAGATGCGCTGCTGGACGTGAAAAACGAAGTGTTTGCGGATGCGTATGCGGGCATCAATGCCTTCGGCGCACACGCAGAGAAGTATCAGGACACCACGCGGCAGACGCTGGAGGAACGCGGCGTAATCACCAGCCGGGAGAATGCAGAGGCAACTGACCGCAGAACGGGGCCGCCCGAACGCTTCAGCTATGCCGGGGCGAACGCCAACGGCGCGAACCTTGAAAGCCTGCGGGAAGCGCAGGAGATGCAGCAGGCCGGAGCTGACATGGAGAGCATCCGCAAGGCGACGGGCTGGCACGAAGGCGTGGACGGCAAGTGGCGCTTCGAGATCAACGACAGCAGGATGCAGCTGCGCACCGATGCGGCGAATATTCCAAACTACACCACGCTGGGCGAGCTGGTGGATGCGCCGGAGCTATTTGAAGCCTATCCGGATATGGCGGATTTGAGCGTGACATTCCACACACTGGAGGACGGGCAGAACGGCGGATACAGCCGGAAGTTTGACAGCATTGAGCTGAGCCGCGATCTGAAGAACAGACCAGAGGCGCTGCTGAACTCCCTCATCCACGAGGTGCAGCACGCCATCCAGAACCGGGAAGGCTTTGCCAGCGGAGCAAACCCTGCCTACTGGAATCGGAGAATGGAGAACGGCTTTGACAGTAGGACAGCGGCGGAAAGACGCGAGGGCACACGGCTGCAGGAACAATACGAGCAGATGCGGGAGAGTGACCCGCAGTTCGTTGCGGCTATGGAAGAGCTGGATGCCATGGCACCGACGGTGCCGCGCGGAAAGATCGACTTGAACACATGGGAACAGATCGAGCCAGACCCGCCGGAGTGGGTGCGCTACGACGAGCGCAGAGACCAGCTGGAGGAACAGTACGGCGACCGCGTGTGGGACTGGTACAGCCTGCATGACAGCATCGACCGCAACGCGAGGAACGGAGGCCGGATGCCGACCGACCTGTACCGCGACACAGCGGGAGAGATCGAGGCGCGGGACACCGCGAAGCGCCGGGAGCTGACGACGGAGGAGCGCCGGGAGACATCGCCGGACTACGGAAGCGAGGACACGGTGTTTGCTGAGGACGGCGACGGATACGCAATGAGCCGAAGCGAACAGGACAGCGTGAAGGAACAGCTGCGGGAACATCAGAGTGAGCTGAACAATATGAAAGCCGTCGCCACGATTCGTGACAACGGCTGGAAAGGTATGAGCACCGGGGCATTCCGGCAGAAGATCGTCAATGATCTGAAGAAGACGGGATACCACGTCGATAATCCGAGCATCGGCCTGATTGACTTTGATGAGAAGCTGCTGAACCGGAGCCTGAATTATATCCAGACAGATGCGGAGGCAGCGGCATATCAGGCGCTGCCGCAGGTGTTGAAGCGCGGTATCGAGATCAGCGGACACGGCAACCACAAGGGGCGCGATTACGAAACGCTGACTATCGCAGCTCCGGTGGAGCTGAACGGAAAGCGCGGGAATATGGCGGTAGTGGTGATGAAAACCAAGGGCAACCGCTACAAGGTACATCGTATCCTGACCCCGGAGGGGGAGGCTTTTGCACTGCCAGAAATGACTAACGCAGAGCCTAACACCGTCGGGACTGTCACCAGCGGTAGTCAATCGCTGGGAGGGAGCGCACCGGCCATCAGCTCTGCGTCTGAGGCAGATGCAGCAATAAGCACGAACCCGTCACCGGGAGCTGCCAGAAGCACTGCATCCGTCTCTGACGATAGTGTAGCAGAGAAGCTGCCGCCTGTCAAGAAGCGCTTCTCCATCGACGAGCCGGTGGAGCGGACGAAAGACCTGATTGCCGTACACAACAAGGACTGGTCTGTTATTCGTGACGCGGCCTTGAACTGGGGCGGCATCCCATCCCCTTCCGTGGCCATCGTGGACGCGGCGGAGGGGCACACGAAGTACGGAGATACCAGCGTAGTGTTCCCACGTGCCACCATCGACCCGGAGGCAGACCCGCGCAACAAGGTGTACGGCGGAGACGCATGGACACCGACTAAGGACAACGCCATTGTGGAGCGTGAGGTAAACTACGAGGCACGGCGGGCGTTCGATGAGAACATCAAGAACCTGTCGAGCCAGTTTGCGGGCGGCGTTTTCCAAGGCAGCAGCACGCTGGGCAAGATCGGATTGGAGAATGAGACCAGATGGGAGCCGGAAGAGATCGCAGACAAGCTGGCGAACCATCCGGAGGTGCAGGCGGCCTACCTTCAGAGCGAAGGCAAGAGCCTTGAACCGGTGTACCGTGACAAGCAGTTCGACCGTTTTTTCAGCAACGCGGCCATCCGAAGATACCTTGACACGGTGGGTGAGCAGGAAGTGGCACGGCTGGCGGTGAAGCTGATGACCGGCGAGCGCCTGACGGCGGAAGAGATGAAACCGGCGGAACAGGCCATCCGGGAGGTCTATGCAGAGGAACACGCCAACTTCCTGAACCGCAGACCGGAATCCAAAGAGAAGCGCATCGACTACTACATGGAGAACAATGTGTTCCAAAACCGTGTAGAGGACTTCATCAGGAATGCGCAAGAGTTCTATGAGAGCGGCGGAAGCGCGGGCGAGATCGACAAGGAAGCCACGGCAGCCAAGATGATGGAGATGATCGCACCGGGCGGAAGCTGGAACGACGCGCTGCGCACGGTGAAGGACTGGGTGCAGCCGCAGTTGGAGGGATTGCTGGGCGAGCGGGGCATCTACAACGGCAAGGACACTGTGACCGACAACGGCAGGCGGAGCTTCGCGCAGACGCACTGGGACTACACGGCGGAGAACATCGTGAAGGCCATGAACATGGCGGCAGCCAAGGGCGCGAACATGTACGGTGTGACACCGGAGACGCTGGCGGCGACGGCCACACGGGAATACCGGAACGTGGACGAGATGCACGCGGACGAGGCGAGACTGCGAACGGTGAGCGAAGAGGAACACGAGAAGGCGCTGCGAGACCTCGGCATCTATCTTGACCGTATGGTGAACGATCTGATGCTCACCACGATGCACAAGTACGACAACAGCTTCGAGGAGGAGCAAAACCTGAGCGGCATCATCGCAGAAGCGGCCAAGGGGAAGAAAACCGTGGCGGCGGTGAAGGCGGCGTTCCGCAAGGAAGGCTATGCCATATCCGACGGGCACGCCAAGAGCATCCTGGCACTCATCGAACGCGCGGCCAACATCCCGACGGGGTATTACGAGGCGAAGGCGCAGAGAGTAGTGCCCTTCAGCGAGGCGGCGGCCATCATCGCGCCCACCAGCGCACCGGCGGAAGAGATCGCGGCGGTGAAGGCGGCCACAGGCGTGGACATCATCCAGTACGAGACCGGCAACGAGGAACAGCGGAAGGCGCTGGTGAACGGGCTGGAGGGGGTGCGCTTCAGCGTGGACGATGAAGAAACAGATATGGCACAGCAGGCAGAAGCGCCGAAGCCGGAGAAGAAGGAGAAGAAGCCGCGCAAGCCAAAGACCACAAAGCCGGTGGCGGAGAGCTTGCCGATCATCGCCAAGCGAGACCTGAAGCAGAACCTGCTGAACCTGTTCTCCATTCCGGATGGAATGCGGGCGGAACTGGGCAGCTATGTCGATCAGATGGCAGAACGGATGCTGAAGAACGGAGAACTGAGCCAGAAAGACCGGGATGAGTTCTTCGACCAGATGTATGCTTCCGGCGCGATGGAAGTGGAAGCAGATGAATACTACCGCGAGGCAAGACAGACTATCATCGGGAGACGCATCTATGTGCCGGAAGGCGTAAAGCATGAGTTCAGCGATGACTGGAACAGCTTCCGAAAGCAAGCCTTTGCGGCGGGGGTACTGCTGACCAACAACCCAAGCGACAACGGCATCGACACCATCAACATGGAACTGGCGGACAGCCTGCCGGGAGCCTTCGACGCACAGGAACTGGACAGCCGGACGATTCTGGAACGCATCGTGCAGATGGCGGAGGAAGGCAAGGCGGAGAAGATGAGCCTTGCAGAATACACTGCCATGCTGGCGGAGCAGGAGTACGTCAGCGAGGACGAGGTGCTGGACAACATCGAGCGCCAGATGGACTGGGCGCTGCGCACATTCGCGGAGAAAGCCAAGCTGGAGATCAAGCTGAGAGACCGCACCGGCGTGAAGATCGCGCAGGAGCGGGAGAAGGCGAGCGACCGGGAACAGAAGGCGCGGCAGCACGAGGCGGTGCGCAGAGCGGACGAACGACAGCGCCGCAAGGAAATGAGCCAACGCCAGCGGGAAAACCGGGAGCTGAAGGAACTGCAGCAGAAGACGCTGAAGGCGCTGCAGTGGCTGGCAAAGAACCAACAGAGAGCGCCGGAGGAACTGCGGAGCACATGGGACGAAGTGCTGGGCGACATCGACATCTTTGCCGTGGGCGCTGCCAACGAGATGAACTGGAGCAACAAGTACGGCGCGACATGGGGAGACCTTGCGCAGATGTACAAAGACGCTCAGGCAAATGACCCGAACTTCCTGCCATCGAAGGAACTGGAGCGAATTGTTCACAGACTGAACGATAAAAAAATTGCGGACATGGACATCACCGCCCTGCAGGACTTGTACAAGGCGGCGGTGGGTCTGCGGACGGAGTTCTACAACCGGAATAATGTTATCGGGGACGAGATGAACCGCCTGTTTGCAGATGTGTACACAGACAGCAAGACGGAGATCGAGGGCGCGCCGGGAGGATACAACGGCAAGAAGCTGGACAAGCTGATGAACCTTGACCAGCTATCGCCAATGAATGTGATGCAGCGCATGGCGGGATGGAATCCGGAAAGCGCCTTCTACTCCATGGCAAGACAGCTGGAAAAGGGCGAACGGGATATTCGCTCCTATACGGTGAAAGCCAACCGACTGCTGCGTGACTTCCTGACGGAGCATGAAGACTGGGTAAAGAGGGCGGACGGCCAAGGCAAGGACGCTGTATGGTACGAGGTTGAAGTGCCGGAACTGCTGGAACTGGGCATGGGCGACAAACCGATCTTCGGCAACACCATCAAAGTTTACATGACACCGGCGCAGAAGGTGCACATGTATCTGGAGAGCAAGAACTACGACAACCTGCGCCACATGGCGGGAGGCCGCACCTTCGCCGACCGGGAACTCTACAGCCAAGGAAAACGGCGCGAGGCTTTTGCACAGGGCAAGACCATCCGCCTTGCGCCGGAGACGGTGAAAGCGCTGGTGAAAGACCTGACACCGGAGGAACAGGAACTGGCAGGACTGCTGGAGAACTATTACAATCAGTTTGCATCGAAGGAGATCAACCGCGTATCCAATGTTCTGTACGGCTACGATAAGGCCGTAGGCAAGAACTACGCACCGATCTACACCAACACCAACTACACAAAGAGCGAGCTGGGAATCTACGACGCGACGGCGGAGGGCGTAGGAAACCTGAAGGCCAGACAGTATTCCAAGAATCCAAGCTACAACATTGGAGCCTTTGATGCCTTTGAACGGCATATCGAGCAGACGGCACGATTTGTAGGCATGGCCGTACCGGCGAGAAACTGGCAAACGCTTCTGAACTGGCGGGAGAAAAACAACTCCATGGCGGATGTCATCAGCCACAAGTGGGGCGACGAAGGATTGGAGTATATTCAGGACATCGTGCAGACCCTGCAGGGCGGAGCTGCCAGCAAGAGTGACAGCGTGAGCACCGGTATCGAGCGGGCGTTCAGCAATTACATCAGCGCCGTGTTCGGGGCAAATCCGTCCATTGTGCTGAAACAGCTGGGCAGCATTCCGTTGGCGGCAGCGTGGCTGGATTTCGGAAACTTCCCAACACCGGGGCAGGTTCGGAACATCGACCGCAGTCTTATTGCCAAGTACACACAGGAGCTTGACTGGCGCACCATGGGCTACTCCATGCCGGAGACGAAGCAGCTGAAGGACAACCCCAACTGGACGCAGAGCAACAAGACGTTCGCCTTCCTGTTCGGCGGCGATGCCATCACCGCTATGGACGGCTGGGCGGCCAGTGTGCTGTGGCCGTGGGCAGAGAACAAGGTGCGGCGGGAGCACCCGGAGCTGGAGGTGGGCACGCAGGCGCAGATCGACAGCGGCAGCAGCCCGTTCTATCAGAAGGTAGCCGAGGAGTTCAACGAGGCGGTGGCGCGAAGCCAGTCCACATCCGACGAAATCCACCAAGGCGCGCTGCGCAAGAGCAAGAACCCGGTAACACGCGCCTTCACGATGTTCAAGTCCGATTCCTCGCAGACCTACAACGCGCTGCGGCAGAGAGCCGGTGAGGCGGGCTACTACAATCGCAAGGGCGATACGGAGAAGCAGCACAAGGCTAATAAGGCGCTGGCCGTGGCACTCATTGCGGCCATCGGCGGATACCTTTGGGCACAAGGCATTACATTCCTGATGAACCTGTGGAAACGGAAGGGCAAGGCGTACCGGGACGACGATGGGAACCTGACGGCGGACAGCGTGGCTAAAGAAATGGTCACGGGTCTTGTGGGCGACCTTGCGGGCATCGTGGTAGGCGGAGAAGAGATTGCCGACATTATCGGGAACATTATTGACGGTGACAGCCGCTGGTACGGTATCGACACGCCGGGGCTGGAACAGCTGAGCGACATCATCGAAGCGGTCATCAATGGCGGAAGGGGCACAATCCAGACGTTGAAAGACATGGCAGATGTGGTGAGCAATGGCGGCGATTTAGGCGAATACCTGCACCGCCACTGGAACGACATTGCGGGAGGCATCAAGGAAATGGCGGCGGCAGCTGCTACCTACCTACCCGGACTGCCGGTGAATAATCTGGAAGCCTACCTGTTGGGAACCGTTCGTTGGGCTGCACCGGAACTGGCTGTAGCCTATGAGGACGCACTGGCCGCTGCCAGCAAGAGCGGATTGACGGGGCTGACCGGCGACGCATTGCAGCGAAGAGTAAACGACATTCTGAGCAATCGACGCATTGAGACGGACGATGACACGGCGGAAGAACTGGCCAAGCTGTACGAAGCCGGACACACGAAAGCGGTGCCGGTAGATACACCGAACAGCGTCAGCGTGGACGGCGAGAACCGGAAGCTGAGCGCTTATCAGCAGCAGACATACGACAAGGTATGGAGCGGCACGGTGGGCGGCAATCTGAAGGAGCTGGTGACATCGGACGATTTCCAATCGGCAAGCGACGAGACAAAGGCGAAGATGCTCTACAGCCTATACGACTATGCGGGCGAGAAGGCCAAGGCGGTGTTGTTCGATGACTATGAGCCGGACAGCTTTGCAGAAGGCGCAGATGAGATCATCGCGGCGGGAGCCAGCGCGGCGGACTGGGCAGCGTGGTACGGCGAGAGCAGCACGCTGGAGCCGGAGGGAGGCAAGAGCGGCGTGAGCGATGCACAGAAATACGCGCTGCTGCAGGAGAAAGGCTACTCCGACAAGATCAAGCAGGCCATTGTCGGGAGCATCATGGGCACGGACATGGAGACCGAGAGCGGCAAACCGTCGCAGTACGCGAAGATGTTACAGGCCACACAGAGCGGGCTGGGCATGGACGATTACCTGACGATGAAGCTGGATGACACGGTGGACAAATATCTGGACGGCATCGAATCCGGCGTGGATAGCGAGACGGCATTCAACATGGCGCGGTCTCTGAACGAGCTGGAGCCTGCCGAAGGCAAGAAGAACGTCAGCCCTGCGCAGAAATGGCGGGCAGCCATCGACGCGGCAGACGACGCGGAAACGCAGAAGGCGGCACTGAAGGCCGTGATGACGGACGACGCATGGGCAAAGTTCGAGATCGCAGACAGCTTTGGCGTTGAGCCGGAGGCGTGGGTGCGCCTGAAGGAGACGCTGCCGAAGTATGACGCGGACGGGAATGGAAGTTACAAGAATGCGGAAGTGGAAGCGGCCATCGACGGCATGAGCGGCAGCGGCGCACTGCTGGCACCGTGGGATATGGAAACCGGCGGGACGGAACTGTACCTGACCAACGACGAGAAAGCTGTACTATGGCAGCTGTTCACCGGCAGCAAGAGCGCGACCGGCAATCCGTACAGCAAGAGCGTGGCACGGAAGGTACTGGAAGCGAAGGACGCGGCCAAGAACGGAACTGAGGACGCGGCGAAGGATTCCACTCTGCCGCCGTGGATGCAGTGACAAAAAGAACAGCACCGGGGAAACCCGGTGCTGTTCTTTTTGAAAAGCGTTACCAAAGAGGACGGCACTCTGAGCGGCGTGCACTTTCAATATGCTCGTCGCAGTAACTGCGCAGTCTGCTGTTGTCACAGCTAATCGCATATTGACCAATACAAACGAAAAGAAAGAGAATGGGGGCGGAGGGGGAGGCGCGGTATGCGCGGCCATCGGCTCGTTTATATTCGTGCTGCATTGTGCCGCTGTACTTTCCTCCGTATTCATCGAGGCAAGAGAGTATGTAGGGCTTTACATCGTAGTACGGGAAGGAATCTGCACTGACATCCAGCGCATCCAGCGCAGACAGGATACAATGGCGAACCGATTGACGGGCATAAATGCGGCGACGATATAGTAGGTCGGCAACAGCAAGAACCAAGAGAAGAATTAAAAGCAAAGACATCACAGCACCTCCGAGATTAGCGAGCAATAAGAAACAGTAGAAAGAATATTGCGGCGAAGAAAAGAATGGGAATACAGACGATAGCAGATTCATCAAGGAGCCTTATGAATAAAGCGCTTGTCGCTAAGCGGCGCGCTAACTGGTCTCCGAAACTTTTGGGATTTTGATACCACTTGCAGCTTTGGTACTCCCAAAGTTCCTTCTGCCTATGCTCGCAAAGTTTGCGCCTATACCAAAGACCAAGAAAAAGGATGAACAGCAAAAACACAAACCAAAGGACGAGAATAATCATTACAATATGACCGATAGTGGAGATCAACGATGACATATAGGCCTACCTCCAAAAAATATTTTCCGTCTAATCATCTTTTTTATAAGATTAACACGAAGACATGGTAAGTTCAAGCAAGAATATGCAAAAGATGATTATGAGGAGGCGGAGCTGTGCGGCTGTATACACTGGGAGATCGCTTTAACCTATGCGGTGAGCGGGTGCGCGAAGCACGAATGCGTATGAGCTGGTCACAGGAAGAGTTGGCGGCGAAGCTGCAGTTGGCCGGTCTCCAGCTGGGACAGATGGCCGTGAGCAGAATTGAAACCGGCAAGCGCGTGGTGCCGGACTTTGAGCTGCCGATACTGGCCGAGGTGCTGCGCGTAAGCACGGACTGGCTGCTGGGAAAAGAATAATCCCTCCACCTGCGGGCGGAGGGATTTTGCATATATTGACACATGCCGTAATCAGCTTTAGAATAAGCGCAAGAAAGCGCAAAGGAGAAACGCGGCATGGAGAGAAAGTTCAAGCGGTTCCACCACCTGACCTACACCGACAGACTGAAGATCGAGCAGATGCACAACGGCGGAGCAGGGATTCAGGAGATCGCGGACGCGCTGCGCGTCAACTACACCACCGTGTACCGGGAGCTGAAGCGTCCGGGCGTGATGTACGAACACCTGAACGGCGACTACACCACGGACAAGCGCTACTCCGCCGACATCGCGCAGCAACAGTATGAATACGGAAAGACCGCAAAGGGCAGACCGATCAAGCTGGGGAATGACTATGCGCTGGCGGACTACATTGAGCGCAAGATCGCTGACGAGGGGCGCAGCCCTGCTGCTGTCCTGATGGACATTGAGCTGGAGGGCAAACAGTTTTCCGTGCGCGTGTGCGAGAAGACCATTTACAACTATATCACGAACGGCGTGTTTCTGAACATTACGAATAAAGACCTGCCGCTGCATGGGGAGAGCAAGAGAGGCTACAACCATGTGCGTGCGGCAGCACGCCCGCCGCAGGGAGAAAGCATCGAGCACAGGCCGGAAGAGATCAACCAACGGGAGGAGCCGTTTCACTGGGAGATGGACACGGTGAAGGGCAAGCAAAAGACGAAGAAGTGCGTGCTGACGCTGACAGAGAGACTGAGCCGCAACGAGATCACGCTGCCAATGTACGGCGCGACCATGGAGAACGTGGTGGCGGCGCTGAACGGACTGGAGCGGAAGTACGGCGCGCTGTTCAGCAAAATTTTCCGCAGCATCACCGTGGACAACGGCAGTGAGTTCTCTGACTGTGAGGGCATGGAGACTTCCATCTTCGGCGGGCAGCGGACGAAGATGTACTACTGCCACCCGTACAGCAGCTATGAGCGCGGCAGCAACGAGAACCAGAACAAGATGTTCCGGCGGCTGTTCCCGAAGGGGACGAACTTTGACGAGGTGCCGGACGAGGAGATCATCGCAGCGGCGGACTGGATGAACAACTACCCACGGGAGATTTTGGGACGAACAACGGCGGCCAGAGTGTTCAATGAACAACTTGCACAAATCACGGCGTGAAAGTCTGGCTATTTTTTAATTGAAAAATCTTGCGATAAGTATTGCATTTTGCACTGGCAACCTGTAAAATATATCGCAAGAAGAACCTAAACGGTTCGACTTGCGATATTTTTTTATGCTCAGACGGGCGGAAGGAGTGAGAAGGTTGAGCACTGAATTGAAATACAAGGTCATGGATGACGAGGTGCGCATGGAGATCGCAAGGCTGTACAAAGATGGCTGGAAGGTGGGCGACATCGCGGATGCGGTGGGACTGCACGAGACTTCCGTATACCGCGAGCTGAACCGGGGCATGACCGACAAGCTGGATGCGAACGGCAGATTCGAGTACGACATCGACAAGGCACGGCTGGACGCTGCCCGCGCGAGAGCGAACAAGGGCAAGTTCAAGGGCATCGGCGTGGACGGGCGCTGCAAGAGGCGCGCCGCAGAAACCTGAAGGAGGCAGAAAGATGTACACAGGGAGAAGCTGTTGGCTGTGCGGCAGGAACGGAACGGCGGAGCCGCTGGACAAGCACCACATCTTCGGCGGCGCATACCGCAAGAAGAGTGAGAAGTACGGCCTGACGGTTTACCTGTGCCATGGAAGCTGCCACATCTTCGGAGAGAAGGCAGTGCACAGCTGCCGGGAGACCATGGACGAGCTGCACCGCTACGGCCAGAAGCTGGCCATGGAGCGGATGGGCTGGACAAAGGAGGACTTCATGCGGGAGTTCGGCAGGAACTATCTGGATGAGGAAGACCTGCAGCCCACGGAAGAGAAGCCGACCGGAACATTTCAGATTCTGGACGAGGAACTGTGCGTGAACTGGTGAAGGAGGAAAAGCACATGGAGAGATATGCGATCATCATCAGGCCGAATGAAGAGACGGTGCTGCTGCACTGCTACCCCGGAGACAGCTTAGACCTGAAGGCACTGCAGGAGATCGTGGAAGGCCACATTGAAACGGTGCCGACTGTGATGAGTTCGGGGTGGAGCAAAGAAAAGGATGTGGGGCTGACGCTCATCATCAACGAGGAGGGCAAGCTGCTGGGGCTGCCGGTGAACCAGACGGCAACGGATATGGCAGCAATCTATAACGATGTCATCGTCGGGAACGCCATTCTGATGGGAACGACAGAAGAGGACTTTATCGGGCTGACGAAGGAAGCGGCGGAGCACATCGTGGAAGAGTGGGGATGGACGGATGCAGAGTGATCGAAACGAGATTTATTATACCGCCTGCTGGCGAGAGCTTCAGAGCTTTCTGGCGGAGGTTGTCCGCGACGACACAGGCGAATATCCGCAGGCGGCTGATTTTTTGAAGCTGATGAAATCCATCGAGAGAAAGGTTGAGAGTGATGCTGAATGACACGGCCATCATGGGGCGGCTGACCGCTGACCCGGAACTGCGGCGAACGAGCACCGGCACGCCGGTGTGCAGCTTCACGCTGGCGGTGGAGCGAGACGGCAAGCCGGGGGAAGACGGCAAGCGCGCCACGGACTTTATCGACTGTGTGGCATGGCGAGGCACGGCAGAGTTCCTGTGCAAGTTCTTCGGCAAGGGGCGGATGGTGGTGGCCACAGGCCGCCTGCAGACACGCACATGGAAGGACAAACACGACCAGACCCGCAAGGAGACGGAGCTGAACGCCACCAACCTGTACTTCGGCGACACGAAGAAGCTGGAGCAGGTGGCGGACATCTACCAGCAGGGCGGGAACGCCTACGACGAGATCACGGAAGATGACGGCGAGCTGCCGTTTTAGACGGAGGGGGAAAACATGGAAACGAGATACCGCACGGTACATAGGCGCAAGCGCCGGACGCTGAAGAGCGTGTGGGGCGCGCTGGCGGGACTGAGCTTCCTTTTGATGCTGGGCATCGGCGGAGGCGTGGAGCAGGACAGCATCGCGCTGGGCGCGGGCTTCTGGATGATGGCTGCATCCATGTGCGCGGCGGCGCTGTTCGCGTGGCTGGCGGGGTGGATGGAATGAGAAAGAGAGCACTTGCGGTAGCGACGGCAATGCTGATGCTGGCGGCGGTGGTGGCCAACCTGCTGATGTTGAGCACAACGGCGCAGCCGATTGAGCAGGACGAGGCGGTGGCCGAGAAGCTGACGCAGACCTATGTGACGCACATGCCAGAGCCGGTCATCCGACAGGAAGAACCTGAGCGGGACATGAGCGCATGGACGGATGCGGCGGCGTACATCGCCAAGACCGTATACGGCGAGGCCATGGTGTGCGGAACAACAGAGCGGGCAGCGGTGGTGTGGTGCATTCTGAACCGAGCGGACGATGCACGGGATGCGACACCGGCGGGCGTGATTGCTGTGGTGACAAAGCCGTACCAGTTCCATGGATATGCAGCAGATCATCCGCTGCTGCCGGAGCTGGAGGAGCTGGCGCTGGATGTGATCGAACGGTGGCTGGACGAAAAGGACGGGAAGGCTGACACCGGCAGAGTGCTGCCGAGGGAGTACCTGTTCTTCTCCGGCGATGGGAAGCACAACCACTTCCGGACGGAGTGGGACGGCGGGCAAGTTTGGGACTGGAGCCTGCAAAGTCCGTATGAGGAGTGAGCGGATGGAACAGCTGAGCATCTTCCCTGCTGCGCTGCGCGTGGGCGCATACATAGAGGAACACGGACGGAGGCTTGCTTGGGATGAACTTAGGGCAGGAATGACCGTCATATACGACTGCTCCACAGAAAGCCATGAGTGGCTGATGGTCACAACCGTGGACAAGATCATCCGGACACCGGACGATTTGAGGGTAATCCTGAACCAAGGGAAGAAACAACGGCTGCTGATAAACCGGGCTTACATTGAAAGCGGAGATGTTAAGCTCTATCGGAAACAGGAGATTGCATGATTAAAGAGATTTGGGAAGACCTGCAGAAGCAGGCGAACTACGCGGTGGCATCGAAGAATAAGGAACTGATGTACGAGGCATACGGCGCGGCGAAAATGGCGCGAAAGATGTGCGCCATCTCTGCGGAGCAGATGCGGGAGCTGAACACAAAGCTGGTGCGAAACGGCATCAATAACCCGAAGACATGGAACGCGGAGTGAGAGAAGAGCGGCTGCGGGAGATACCGGGGCTTCGGTATGAGACCTGCCGTGGCTGCGGGCTAAGATGGAACATCGCCAAAGGCCAAACGATACCCAAGGACGGATACCTCTGCCCACGCTGCCAGTGGGGGCGGACGATATACAAACAAAATGACAGGAGGAAATGAACATGAGCGACATCAAGGTAACACAGGCGGAGATCGACCTGCTGCTGAACAGCGCGGACGTGCAGGTACGCACGGAGTTCGGCAAGTGCACGGTGGTGACGGTGCGGCTGCGCAACGGCTTCATCCTGACGGAGAGCAGCGCGTGCGTAGACCCGGCCAACTACGACATGGAGCTGGGAAAGAAGCTGTGCTTCCAGCACATCGAGAACCGGCTGTGGGAGCTGGAGGGCTATGCCCTGCAGAAGAGGACGGACGAGGAGCACGCTGCGAAGTGCGAGGCGGCGGAAGTGAAAACGCACGACTTTGGCTGGGCACTGAGCAAGCTGCGCTGCGGCTGGCCGGTTCGGCGCAGAGGCTGGAACGGCAAGGGCATTTTCATCAAGCTGCAGGTGCCGGATGAGCACAGCAAGATGACCAGCCCGTACATCTACATCGACACCACCGGCCTGCGCAGCAACAATCCGGATGCACCGCGCAGCTGCGTGCCGTGGCTGGCCAGTCAGACGGATATGCTGGCGGAGGACTGGGAGATCATGGAGGTGCAGCATGGATAATCTGAGCGCGCAGCAGAAGCTGATGGGCAACATGCAGGCGACCTCTGCGGAGCTGCTGAGCGGCATTATGGAAGAACGCGGACGCGGATTTGCCAGTGACCGGGAGGCATGGGCGCAGCTGAAGGAAAACATCGAGAACGTGGAGAGCCGGATGAAGGCCATCAAGGACGTGCACAAGGATATGTGGAGCGCGGTGAAAGACCATAACGGCGACGCATTCTGCGCGCTGGCGGGCGAGTTTCAGCGCAGCGCGATCCTGTTGGCCATGGAGTGGACGAATGGCAGCGTGCTGGCAAACATCGCGGTGCTGCACGGGGAGGACGAATGATGACGAGAAGCGAATTGCTGCACGCGGCGGAGGTCTGCGTGTGCGGGCAGAGAGAAGAAGACTACGACACACCGGAGGACAGCTTCCGTGTGATCGGGGAGCTGTGGGAGACCTATCTGAAAGCCAAGTGCATCGGGAACCCACAGACAGAGGTCTGCATCGTGCCGGAGGATGTGGCGGCGCTGCTGGGGCTGCTGAAGATCGCACGCATTGCCACAGGACACGGCAAGAGCGACAACTGGGTAGACCTTGCGGGCTATGCGGCCTGCGGCGGAGAGCTGCAGAGCAGACCGGCGGTGTGCGGCAAATGAAACGGCTGACAGTGGACACCGACCTTTCCTTCTGCGACATTGCGCAGTGCGATTCCATCCCCGGCGGGAGTTTCTGCGAGGATGGACGATGCGATCAGCGGCGCTGCTACGAGAAGCTGCGTGAATACGAGCGCAGCGATCTGGAGCCTGAGACGCTGCGAAAGGCACAGGGGCTGCTGAAGGAGCTGAAGGACGCGCGGCAGACTGTGGAGCTGATGGATGCCTGCGGCAAGCGGGTATGCAGCAGCGAGGAACACTGGGGCTGCCCATACGGCAACGAGGGCATGACAGACTGCGCGGTGCTGCTGGAGGCGGCCTATGAGGACACCATTGAAAAGCTGCTGGCGCTGAAGGAAACACTGGAGGGATAAGCGATGGCAAAGCAGAGCGGATACCTACAGAAGCTGGCGGCGCAGCAGGCTGTTCGGGATGAGAAGACCCGGCGCTTTACGCTGCAGCAGTGCAAGGACATGATGCTCATCACCATGCACGAAGACTTCGGCTGGGGCGAAGAGCGGCTGAAGAAGCTGAGCGACTGCTACGACCAGACCTTTATGACCTATGCGGAAATGTGCCTTGCGGATGCAAAGACCGACAAGCAGATATGGTTCACGCAGGGCAAGGTGGACGAGCGCCTGAAGAAGGCGTGCGGAAAATACTTCGTACCGTGGGATGAACGGTACAGATAATCAGGAGGATGCCCCATGAATATCAGAAAGACCATCACAAGCGAGATCGAGTGGAACACCATTAAGAAGGCGCAGGCGGACGGAAAGCTGCAGGAGCTGCTGCAGGTGGGCGACGAGCTGGACATCACGCTGAAGACCGGCGAAGAGCTGACGGTGCAGGCCGTGGGAACCACGGAGCGTGGGCTGATTTTCCTGCTGAAGGACTGCATGAAGGACGAACACGGGATGAACAAGCGCATGACCAACAAGGGCGGCTGGCGAGACAGCGAGATGCGGCTGTGGCTCAACGGAACCATCATCCACATGCTGCCGGACGAGCTGCGAGAGATGATCGTGCCGCGCCGCATCGTGCAGACCATGGACGACGAACGACTGGAGAGCGAGGACAAGTTGTGGCTGCCGTCGTTCACAGAGATGTTCGGCAAGGAAAACGCAGAGGACTGGGCACCGGCGGACACCGACGAGACACAGTTGGAGCTGTTCAGCACGGAACGCAGCCGCGTGAAAGAAAAGCCGGGGAACGGTACATGGTGGTACTGGCTCCGCTCTCCGCGTGGCAGCGACTCCGCGCGTTTCTGCAGTGTCTACAGCAACGGCAGCGCCTCCTACAGCGCCGCGAGCGGTGCGCTTGGCGTGGCCTTCGGCTTCTACCTTTAATCTGAGATCGAAACAATCCGCGCGCCGCGTGCGCGCGGGAAGGAGAAAACATGAAACCGAGCTGCAGCAGCTGCGCACATGCCTTCCGGGAGGAATGGAGCCGCGACACAGACGCGCTGCGCTGCGGATACCGGGCAAGGTCAGAGGAACGTGCACCGGCGCGGGCGGACGGCGTTCCCATGATGAAACCGCAGAGCGCCTACGGGCGGGTGACGCAGCTTTTTCCGAAGGGCAAGGAAGCGTGCGTGGAAGGGAATGCACCGCCAGCGTGGTGCTACGGGCATTATTTATCCACATAGCCGAAACAGGACGCACAGCGCGTCCTGTCTGCCGGGGACAGCCTCCCGGCACTGACGATGGCAGGCTGAACACTTATATATAATTCGCGCGCACGCGCGAATTGAGGCTTGTAACCAATCTTAACTTAGCAACCAGAGAGGAGCTGCGGGGATGTACACAGGGAGAACATTCAACCGGGAGAGCGTATATGTCTGCGGCGATTACATGGACGGAGACATATACCCCGTTTTCCAAGCACCGGGAAAGAGACGGTCACGGTGCAAGCCGACGAGTGAGATACAGCAGAAGCTGAACCAGAAGAACGCGGAGAAAAAACTGACCCGTCTGGTGCACAGCAACTTCACAGAGGATGACATCGCCCTGCATCTGACCTACCGTCCCGGCGAAGAGCCACAGACGGAGGAGGAAGCGCAGCACATCCTGAGCAATTACATCCGCAGACTGAAGCGCCGGTATGCAAAGCTGGGGCTGGAACTGAAATACATCAGCTGCACGGAATACGGCAAGACCAACGGAAGAGTGCATCACCATGTCATTCTCAGCGGAGGATTAGACCGCGACACCATCGAAAAGGTGTGGGGGCTGGGATACGCCAACAGCAAGCGGCTGCAGTTCAACGAATCCGGCGTGACCGGCCTTGCGCACTACATCGCCAAGGACAAGCATTTCTTCAAGCGCTGGAACCAGAGCCGGAACCTGACCATCCCGCAGTGCGCGCAGTTTGACGGGCAGCTGAACATGGACGACATAGCAGACATCGAGGAGGCCATCGAGTGCGGAACGCAGTGGCAGTGGTTTGAAGACCGCTACCCGGACTTTCAGCTGGTGGAGGCCACCTGCTACAAGAACAATATCAACCGAGGGGCATATATCCACTTCGAGATGCGCAGGCGTGAGTGGAGCGGTTCTTCGGCGGCGCAGCCTGCGCGCATGAAAAAGCGTACTCCATCAGGCAGACCCTGATGCGGGGCAATACATAACCGGGAGGAATTGAATATGGCAAAGGCACTGAACGAGTGGGCACGGGACATTCACCAGAACGCGGTGGAGCACGGCTGGTGGGACGAGCCGCGCAGCTTCGGAGACATTGTGGCGCTGTGCCACAGCGAACTGTCCGAGGCGCTGGAGGAATACCGCAACGGGAAACCCATGATCTACGGCTGCTGCGGCCACTGCGACAAGGAAACACAGTGCGAAGTGGATGGCAAGCCGGAGCACAGCTGCAAGCCGGAGGGCATTGCCACGGAGATGGTGGACTGCCTCATCCGCATCCTCGACTGGTGCGGCAAGGAAGGCGTGGATGTGGAGGCGGTGCTGGCGCAGAAGCACGAGTACAACCGCACGCGCCCGTACCGCCACGGAGGGAAAGCACTGTGAAGATCAGAGACAGAGTGTAGCGGGTGCCGGAGACTTTCGGAGAGACGGAAGAGATCAGAGACCGGAACCGGAAAAGAAAGGCACGCAGACGCGCCTACGACGGAACGGTGATATACATCCATCCGCTGGGGCGGTTCCATGTGGTGGCCTTTGAGACGGCGGGGGGCACCATCCGGGAGAGCTTCGCAGGGGTATGAGGATTTGGGAGGTGGAGCAGATGTTTCGATATAAGCGCGGCGTGAAGGCGGACTACAACCGGCAGGGGTATATCTACTTCACCTCCCGCCGCTACCGGGAGCTGGACGAGGCGGCGCAGCAGAAGATACTCAACCTGTGCTTGGAGCACGGCGGGGAGTATTATCAGGCGCTGTTCGAGTTTGTGACTACGGATGCCAGCGCCACGGCGCTGGCTATGCGGCACCACATGGACAAGACCACGCTGTACCGGAAGGTGCGGAAGTATTACGAGAACTTCCCAACGCAGCTGTAAAAACACACACAGAACGCACGCAGGAATACACCTGCGTGCGTTTTTCGTTTTCGGCAAAGTTGCAACTCAGCGACACACTTTTTGTCGTACCATGATAGCGTGAGCTGGCGCACACCGCCAGCGAGTAAGAGCACAGCAAGATAATTCGAGGGGCGGGAGAAGGCTGTGCGGCAAAATGAATTTTTCCCCACGACAAGCGCGCACGATGCGCGCACGCACGCGCGGGAACCTTATAGCGCCGGAGCAAGGAGGTGGCGCAGATGGCTGCAGGAAGGCCGAAAAAATACACGAAAAAGGGACTGCGGGAAGCAATCGAGCGTTATTTCCGGAGCATATCACGGACAATTCCGGCAAGAGACGACACCGGCGGCATCATCCGCAACGATGACGGCGAGGAGATCAAGGTGGTGCAGTTTGTGGTGCCGCCGAGTGTGACGGGCATGTGCCTGTATTTGGACATTGACCGGAGCACATGGCAGAACTACGCGGACGCTGTGCTGCATCCGGAGCTGGCGGGGATATGCCAAGGGGCGCGAACCCGAATCGAGGCGTATCTGGAGCAGGAGCTGCTGACACGGGAGAAGGGCGTGCAGGGCATCATCTTCAACCTGCAGAACAACTACGGCTGGAAGCAGAAGCAGGAGGTCGAACTGGGCAAGGACACCCGCGAGAGCATGAAGCACGCCGCCACCTACCACGAGAAGTTGGCGCTGCTGAGGGCTGATGACGGGGAGAGCGAGTGCGATGAAGACGAAGTGGACGGCCTCTGAGCTGAAGGCTATGAGCCGCGAGGAGATCGACAAGCTCTATGAAATCGTAACGTGGTACGAGGGACTGCGAGAGACCAACAACGAAACCTTCCTTCCGCTGTTCGCTGACACACACAGGTATCTGGTGCTGAAAGGCGGCGGCGGTTCGGGAAAGTCCATCTTCGCGGGACGGAAGGTGCTGGAGCGGGCGGTCAACGAGCCGGGACACCGCTTCCTCGTGTGCCGTAAGGTAGCGAGGACGCTGCGAGAGAGCTGCTTCAAGCAGCTTTTGGGACAGCTGGCGGAGTTCTACCCGGACAGCGGGTACAAGGCCAACAAATCAGACCTGACCATCTCTTTCCAAAACGGCAGCGAGATCATCTTTGCGGGACTGGATGACGTTGAGAAGCTGAAATCCATCTACAACATCACGGGCATCTGGATTGAAGAGGCCAGCGAGCTGCTGGAGGGAGACTTCAACCAGCTTGACATCCGACTGCGCGGAAAGACACGGGAATACCAGCAGATCATCCTGAGCTTTAACCCTATCAGCATCCAGCACTGGCTGAAAAAACGGTTCTTCGACCGGAAAGACCCACGGGCGCGGGTGCACGAGAGCACCTACAAGGACAACCGCTTTCTGGACGCGGCGGCCATCCGGACGCTGGAGAGCTTTCGGGAAACGGACGAGTATTACTATCAGGTCTACTGCCTCGGCATGTGGGGCGTGACCGGAAAGACGGTATTCAACGGCAAGGCCATCGGCAGGCGGCTGCAGGAGCTGAAGGAACCGGTGTGCACCGGCCTTTTCACATACGCGGATGACGGGCTGACGCTGACGGACATCCGATGGGAGGACGCGAGGGACGGCTGCATCAAGGTCTACAAGAAGCCGGAGAAGGGCGTGCCCTATGTGATCGGCGGAGACACTGCCGGAGAAGGCAGCGACAGCTTTGTGACGCAGGTGCTGGACAACAGAACCGGAGAGCAGGTGGCGGTGCTGCGGGGCAAGTTCGACGAGGATGTGTTCGCACGGCAGGTCTACTGCTTAGGGCTGCACTACAACACGGCGCTCATCGGCATTGAGACCAACTTCTCCACCTACCCGGTGATGGAGTTGGAGCGGCTGCGGTATCCGAAGCAGTACATCCGGGAGAGCATCGACGATTACACGCACAAGATCAAGCAGAGCTTTGGCTTTCTCACCAACACGAAGACGAGGCCGGTCATCCTTGCGGAGCTTATCAAGGCGGTGCGCGATGACATCACCATCGTGAACGACGAGACAACGCTGCAGGAGATGCTGACCTTCGTGCGCAATCCGGAGACGCTGAAGCCGGAGGCGGAGCTGGGAGCGCACGATGACTGCGTGCTGAGCCTTGCCATCGCACACTACATCAGGCCGCAGCAGAGCTACATCGCACAGAAGGAAACGGTGGCGCGACTATGGACGGCATCCATGTGGGAGGACTATGAGAACGCATCACCGACGGAGCGGGAGATGCTGCGTAAACGCTGGGGAAATCCGCAGCGATAACAGGAGGACGCTATGAAGAAACAGGACAAGAACAAGCTGCGGCTTTGGCAGGACAGACTGAAGACCAACGAAGCGGCATACGACGGCGAGACCAGCCGCATGGACGAGCGGGAGGCGCTGTATGCCGGGACGAACGAAATGCGGCCTATCGTGCAGGGCGAGCGGAAGACGAAGGCCGTACATGTGCGCAATATCTGCGCGGAGATCATCGAGGCGCAGACAGACAGCAACATTCCGCAGCCGAAGGTGACAGCCAGACGCAAGCAGGACGAGATGAAAGCAAAGCTCATCGAGGACATGCTGCGCAACGAGCTTGACAGAATGCCGTTTGAACAGCTCAACGACATCATGGAGCGGACGGTGCCCATTCAGGGCGGCGCGGCGTTTCTGGTGGAGTGGGACAACACGCAGCGGACGCACTTCACCATCGGGGAGCTGGCGGTATCCACGCTTCACCCGAAGCAGATCATCCCGCAGGACGGCGTGTACACCGGCATCGAGGACATGGACTACATCATCCTCAAAATCCCGCAGACGAAGGAATACATCCGCAGGCGCTACGATGTGGACGTATCAGACGAGAGCGAGGAAGAGCCGGACATCAAGGGCACCGGTGGGGACACCACGGCGAACGACCTTGTGACGCAGTACATCGCATACTACCGCAACGACAAGGGAGGCATCGGTCTTTACAGCTGGGTGAACGACACGCAGCTGGAAGACCTTGAAGACTATCAGGCGAGGCGGCTGCGCAGGTGCGTGAAGTGCGGCGCGGTGGAGCCGCTGCTGACGGAGCCAGAGATGGACGCGCCGGACATCCTGCTGCCGAACGGCATGAGCGCGGCGGCGGAGGTGGACTTTGACGCGGCGGCGGATGCGCTTGCAAGAGAGACGAGGCCGCTGCCGCTGCGGGGCGGGCGGAAAAAATGCCCGTACTGCGGCGGAAGCAAGTGGGAGGAGACCGAGGAAGAGTTCGAGGAAATCCCTGTGGCCGTCACCAGAAGCGACGGCAGCACCATCGGCGGCATGGTGCGCCGAGAGGCGGCATCCGACACGGAGACGGACGAGCTGGGGCTGCCGGTGGTGGAGATCATCGAGGAGCCGACGAAGGTGCCGTTCTACAAGCCGGACATCTTCCCGGTCATCCTGCAGAAGAATGTGAGCGTGTACGGCAGGTTCTTGGGAGACAGCGACATTGACAAGATTGCCGACCAACAGAACACCACCAACCGCATCGAGAGCAAGATCATCGACAAGCTGCTGAAATCCGGCAGCTACATCACGCTACCGGACGAGGCAAGCATCCGCGTGGACGCGGAGGACATGAAGGTCATCCGACCGGGCAACGCGGCCACAAAAGCGCTGATCGACGTATACGACCTGCAGGGCAACGTGGAGCAGGACATGGTGTACCTGTCGCAGGTATACGAAGAGGCGAGGCAGATCATCGGCATCACGGACAGCTTTCAGGGGCGCACAGACCGCACGGCCACCAGCGGCAAAGCCAAGGAGTTCGCGGCGGCGCAGAGTGCTGGCAGACTGGAAAGCAAGCGCGTGATGAAAGACGCGGCGTATGCGGCGCTGTTCGAGGCCATGTTCAAGTTCAAGCTGGCGTACACGGACGAGCCGAGGCCGGTGGTGTCCAACGACATCCACGGCAACGCACAGTACGAGACCTTCAACCGCTATGACTTCCTTGAACAGGACGCGGCGGGAGAGTGGTGCTGGAACGATCAGTTCCTCTTCAGCTGCGATACCTCTGCCCCGCTGGCATCGAACCGCGAGGCCATGTGGCAGGAGACGCGCATGAACCTGCAGACCGGAGCCTTCGGCGACCCGGCGCAGATTCAGACGCTCATCCTGTTCTGGACGAAGATGGAGCTGCTGCACTATCCGGGAGCTGGAGAGACGCGGGCATACCTCGAAGAGGAACTGCACAAACAGCAGTTGCAGCAGCAGATGGCCATGCAGATGCAGATGGCACAGCAGCAGATGCAGCAGGCGCAGATGCAGCGGCAGCAGAATGGCGGACTGAACATGCAGACCGCACAGGCCGTTATCCAGAGAGCGCAGCAGGACGCTGCGCGTGATTCCGGGCAGACCATGGGGGCAGGAACCCCCGTCTGACATAGATACTTCCCTATCATTCGGGTATCGCCCGACCTCCTGAAGCGGGAAGCGGCGCGGGACTGGGGCACCCGCGCCGCCGACCGTGACACAAAGGAGCATCAAGGAAAGAAAGGAGGACGCAGAGATGGCAGATAAGACCTACGCTGGCAGCATCAAGAACACCGGCGCGCAGGTGGTGAAGGCACCCTTCAGCGGCGACAACAAGAAGGGCAACGGCACCGTGAAGACCGGCAACGACCTGAGAAACAAGGGCGGTAAATAAGGCCGCTACCAAAGCAAGCCCCACATTCGCAGGAAAAGCGTAAAAATCCGGAGAGGAGCACAACACATGGACATCGACTACGGCGCACTGTTTGGCATTGACGAAGGCGGAAAAGAGCAGGAGATCGCCGACCCTGCCACGGACGAGACCACACAGGCGCAAGGCGCAGAAGAGCAGGAAGCCGCCGAACCTGCCGAGGAAGAAACGCAGAACACAAGCGCCGAAGAACCGCAGGAGACTGCGGAGGACGGCGAAGAGCATAGTGAGACGGGCAAACAGACACCGGAGCAGAACGCAGCGTTTGCAGCGGCACGCCGCAAGGCGGAGGCGGAGCGGGATGCCGCCGTGGAGAAGGCGCGCACAGACGCACAGGAAGAAGCGAGGCGCACCATCGACGAGGCGTTCCGAAACAGCGGACTGGTGAACCCGTACACGAAGCAGCCCATCACATCGAAGGCGGAGTACGACGAGTACCGGCAGCGCTTCGATGCAGAGCGCAAAGCCCGCGTGCTGAAGAAGAGCGGGATGAGCGACGAGGAGTTCAACGCATTCGTGAACGACCTGCCGGAAGTGAAGCAGGCCAAGGAAGCACAGGCGGCGGCGGAGCGGGCGCAGCAGGAGGCCAACGAGGCACAGGCACGGGTGAAGGTGGACGAGCAGCTGAAGGAGATCGGCAAGCTGAACCCAAACATCCGGGAACTGAAAGACCTTGCGGCCATGGAGACCTATCCGAAGTTCTACGAGCTGGTGAAGAAGGGCAACACGCTGGTGGATGCCTACCGACTGGCAAACTTCGAGGCTCTGACCAGCAGCGCGGCGGCGGCCACCAGACAGGCAGCTCTCAACAACCTGCAGGGCAAGCAGCACATGGGACAGACCAAGGAACGAGGCGCGGGCGCGGTGAGCGTACCGGCTGAAGTGAAGGAAATGTACCGCGCGCTGAATCCGGGTGCCACGGATGCAGAGATACAGGCACACTACAACCGCAGCCATAAAAAGGGCTGACGAAGCGAAAGGAGAAAAGCACAATGGCTTTCAAGATTTATTCCACTGATGACAACCGCGTGCCGGGTATTGAATACCTGCCCGCAAGCGCCATCACCCCCAAGGTGGGCATGGCACTGACGCAGACCACCGGCCAGCTGGCGCTGGCTACCGGCACAACCGCGCCCACTTACATCTCCATGTGCGAGAAGGACAGCGAGTGCACGGCGGGCGACATCATCCCCGTTATCCGCGTGGGCAAGGACATGATTCTGGAGACCACCTTTGCAGCTGCCGCAACCAGCATCAAGCTGGGCGACAAGGTGACGCTGCACACGGACGGTCTGCAGGTCACGGCCACGACCACCAACGGCGTGGCGGAGGTGGTGTACATGGACGGCACCGCCAGCGGCAGCATGTGCCGCGTGCGCTTCTAAGAACGACGAAAGGAGTACAGTGAACAATGGCTAATATCACCTTTACCGAAGGCTCCGGCCTTCAGGACAGCATTTTCGGCAAGTCTCAGGAGCCGATCAAGATGTTCCTCGAAAAGAGGGGCGAGGCGTTTGAACAGACCAGTATGCTGCCGGAGCTGTTCAACATGGGCAGCAGCAACCACTGGGGCGAAAAGTTCTCCACCATGACGGCAATGGACGGCTTCCAGCCGGTGGGCGAAAACGGCGACTACCCCGTGGACGGTATGCAGGAGGGCTTTGCAAAGTTCCTCGAACACATGACATGGAAGAACAGCTTCTCCCTGTCCCGTGAGATCGTGGAGGATGCAAAGCTGATGGATTTGAAGAAGCAGCCTGCTGGCTTCATCACCAGCTACTACCGCACCCGCGAGAAGTTCGGCGCTGCCCTCATCGGCGCGGCTGTCCAGAAGAAGACGGAGACCACTTTCTCTGGCAAGACCTTTGACGTGAAGACCGCCGATGGCAAGTGCCTGTTCGCCACCAACCACCCCAGCAAGCTGGGCAAGTCCAACCAGTCCAACCAGTTCTCTGATGCCTTCAGCAACGACGCGCTGATGGCGATGGAGGCGAAGATGCAGGACTTCCGTGGCGACAACGACGAGGTGCTGGATGTGGCTCCCACCACTATCCTCATCCCCAACGACTACAAGCTCAAGCGCGACGTGTTCGCAGCCATCGGCGCGGACAAAGACCCTGCCACTGCCAACAACGGCTTCAACTACAACTTTGGCCGCTGGAACGTGGTGGTGTGGCCGTACCTGAACCAGTTCATCGCGTCCGGCACTTCCCCGTGGATTCTGCTGGACAAGAAGTACAACGACGAGTACGGCAGCGCCATGTGGCTTGACCGCGTGCAGCTGGAGGTCAGAAGTGAGCTGGCTGGCAACGATGCCAACGTATGGAAGGGCTATGCTCGCTTCATCGCCGGTTTCAACGACTGGCGCGGCTATGCCGTGGGCGGCGTGACCGGCGGCACGCAGCTCATTGCCACATCGGATGGCGGCTAATCAGAACACAGACCGGACGGGGCGGCGGCGCAGGCCGCTGCCCCGCTTTTCATTTCGAGGAAAGGGGGACGGATAATGGCGACACTGAAGAGCGTCATCGACTATGTAGACGAGATCAAGCCCAACGCCTTCTCAAACGAGGCGAAGACAAAGTGGCTGAACGAGTGTGAAGGGCTGGTGCAGACCGAGGTCTTACTGTGGGCGAGCGAGGAGATCATCACCTACCAGTACGACGCGGACAAGGACAAGGAGCTGCTGGCGCAGCCGCCGCACGACAAAATCTACTGGGCATACCTGACGGCCATGATCGACTTCGCCAACGGCGAGTACAACAAGTACCAGAACACGATGCAGATGTTCAACAGCTTCTTCGGCGAGTTCATGCGCTGGTTTGCCCTCAACTACCGTCCGGCAGATACCCACGAGGAGGTATATGTATGAGCGGGTACGGAAACACGAAGATCGGAACCGAGTGGCGCGGGTATTACATCACCGCCTACGGCATCGCCGTGAAGCACGGCTTTCAGGGGACGGAGGAGGAATGGCTGAAGAGCCTGAAGGGCGACGGCGGCGAGCCTATCGTCATCCGCTATGACGAAACCGCGCAGCAGCTGCAGTGGAAGTACGAAAGCGACACACAGTGGCAGGAGCTGCTGAGCCTGAGCGAGCTGCAGGGCGATGTGGTGAGCCAGACGCTGGCGGCGGCACAGAACGCCAAGACGGCGGCGGAGGCGGCGCAGAGTGCGGCGGAGACCGCAGCACAGACCACCGGCGCAGACGCAGCCGCAGCCAAGAGCGGCGCAGCCACCGCAACGGAGAAAGCCACAGCGGCGGCAGCAAGCGCCAAGACCGCCACGGACGCGGCGGGAGAAGCACAGACGGCAGAGAGCAGCGCCAAGGGCTACGCCTCCACCAGCGGCACCAACGCCACAGCGGCAGCACAGAGCGCGACAGACGCGCGAAGCGCCAAGGCGGCGGCAGAGACAGCGGCCAGCACGGCAACGAGCGCTAAGACCGCAGCACAGACTGCTGAGACGAACGCCAAGGCCAGCGAGACTGCAGCGGCGAGCAGCAAGACGGCGGCGGCAACCTCTGCCAGCAAGGCGGAAAACGCGCAGAGCGCGGCAGAGGATGCACAGACGGCGGCGGAGACGGCAGCAAGCACGGCGACGAGTGCCAAGACCGCAGCGGAAACCGCCAAGACGGGCGCGGTGAGCGCACAGAGCAAGGCACAGAGCGCACAGGCGAAGGCGGAGGGCGCTGCCGCAGACGCGGAGGAAAGCGCCGCAGCGGCGGCGCAGAGCGCCACACAGGTGGCAGCCAACAGCAAGACCGCCGAAAGCTGGGCGGTGGGCGGCACCGGCACCCGCGAGGGCGAGGACAGCAACAACGCCAAATACTGGTGTGAGAGCGCACAGGCCATTGCGGGCGGCGGCGTGACCAGCTTCAACGGGCGCGGCGGCATCGTGAAGCCGCAGAAGGGCGACTACACGGCGGAGATGGTGGGGGCGGATGCCTCCGGCGCTGCGGCGGCGGTGCAGAGCAATCTGGACGGCCACGAGGGCGACACCACGGCGCACATCACAGCGGCGGAGCGCACCAAGTGGAACGGCAAGCAGGACAAGCTAACCTTCGACACAGCCCCGACGGCGAACAGCGCGAACCCCGTGACCAGCGGCGGCGTGAAGACGGAGCTGGACAAGAAAGCCAACGCCACGAGCCTCGGCGCACACACTGGCAACACGGACAACCCGCATCAGGTGACGGCGGCACAGGCGGGCGCAGACCCGACGGGGACGGCGGCAAGCGCGGTATCGGCACACGACAGCTCCAGTACGGCGCACAGCGACATCCGCACCGCGCTTGCAGGGAAAGAGGCGGCGGGCGCTGCGGCAGCCGTGCAGGGCAACCTCGACGATCACGAGGGCAACACCACCGCGCACATTACGGCGAGCGAGCGGACGAGCTGGAACGGAAAGAGCGGGAAGGCGGTCTCTTTCACGGTGACACTGACGGCGGCGGGATGGAGCGGCAACGCGCAGACTGTGAGCAACAGCAAGTTCGTCACGAGCGGGTACGCCTACACGGTATGCCCTGCGGGAGACAGCTTTGCAGGCTACGCAGAGGCGGTGATCTACGCCGACGATGTGACCACGGCGGGAAAGATGACCTTCCACTGCAATGAAGCACCCACGGCCAATCTGACCGTGAACATTCTGAGAACGGAGGCAACGGCATGAGTTTGGTATTTAACATGGTGGGCGGCGGAGGCGGCGGCATCAAGCTGACCGGCATCGCCATCACGAAAGCACCAACGAAGACCACCTACACGCAGGGCGAGACCTTTGACCCGGCGGGCATGGTGGTGACTGCGACCTACAGCAACGGCGCGACGCTGCAATGCACGGGCTACAGCTACGAGCCGAATACACCGCTGGCGGACGGCACAACAAAGGTGACCATCCGCTACACAGAGGGCGGCGTGACGAAGACGGCGGAGCAGGCTATCACGGTCATCCACCGGCTGACGAAGATCGAGATCACGGCGCAGCCGACGAAGAAGGTCTATGAGTACGGCGACAGCTTCCAGAGCACGGGCATGGTGGTGAAGGCCACCTACTCTGACGGAGCGACCGCCAATGTGACGGGCTACAGCTGCAGCCCCGCGACGCTTAATACCGTGGGCACGCAGACGATCACGGTGAGCTACACGGAGCGGAACGTGACCAAGACGGCCACCACCAGCGTGACGGTGAACCGGAAGACGATCTCCACGGTGCCGAGCCAGAGCGGGAGCCTGACCTACAACGGCGGCAGCCAGTCCCCCGCATGGAACAACTACAGCACGACACAGCTGACCATCGGCGGCACGACCTCCGGCACGAACGCGGGAAGCTACACGGCAACCTTCACGCCGAAGAGCAACTACCGCTGGGCGGACGGCACGACGACGGCGAAGAGCGTGAGCTGGAGCATCGGGAAGGCGGCGGGCAGCCTCTCCATCTCCCCCACCAGCATGACACTGGACACCACGACGAAGAGCAAGACCATCACGGTGACGCGCAGCGGTGACGGCAAGATCAGCGCCACGAGCAACAACACAGCGGCGGCAACGGTGAGCGTATCGGGCAACACGGTGACGGTGACGGGAAAGGCCAATGGCGGCGCGACGATCACCATCAGCGTGGCGGCGGGAACGAACTACACCGCACCGGCGAACAAGACCTGCGCGGTGACGGTGAGCTTCCTGAAGGACAACTTCGCGGACAACGACTGGGCTTCCATCATCGCGGCGTGCCATTCGGGCAGCGTGCCGAGCACATGGGTGGTGGGCAACAGCAAGACGATGACCATCAACGGCGCGAGCTATCAGGTGGACATCATCGGCAAGAACCACGACACCTACGCATCCGGCGGGAAGGCACCGCTGACCTTCCAGCTGCACGACTGCTACGGCGAGACCAAGAACATGAACAGCTCCAACACCAACAGCGGCGGCTGGACGAGCTGCGCCATGCGAAGCACGCACCTGCCCGCTATTCTGGCGCTGATGCCGACGGAGGTACAGAACGGCATCCGGGAGGTGAACAAGCTGACCTCGGCGGGCAGTCAGAGCGCCACCATCAACACCACGGCGGACAAGCTGTTTCTGCTGAGCGAGATCGAGATTTTCGGCAGCGTCAGCTATTCCAAGAGCGGCGAGGGCACGCAGTATGACTACTACAAGGCGGGCAACAGCAAGGTGAAGAAGTTCAACGGCAGCGCAAACTTCTGGTGGGAGCGCTCTCCGATTGGCGGCTACTCCACGCGTTTCTGCATTGTCAACAGCGACGGCAACGCCTACTACGGCTTCGCGAGCGATGCGAATGGCGTGGCCTTCGGCTTCTGCTTTTAATCCAGCATCTGAGGCAATCCCGCAGCCTGTGCGCTGCGGGATGGAAGGGAGAGAACCATGTCGGTCTACAAATCCAAACGAGGCGAGAGCAGCGTGCAGTTCATCGAAACGGCAAGACAGCTGGAGGCGCACACCTTTGCGTGCTGCATGAAGGCACCGAAGCGGTACGAGCGGTTTCTGACGGGACGCATCATGGAGCTGAGCAGCGAGGTGCATGACCGGGTACGGGCGGCGAACAACATCTGGCCGACGAACCGGCACGAGGCGCAGCTGCGCAGGGACGAGCTGATGCGAGCGAACAACGCGCTGCAGAACCTCAGCCCGAAGCTGCAGCTGCTGTATGACAGCATCCTGCAGAACCCGGAGGGCTACGGGTGGATTCACAAGGCGATGCAGCGCTGGGGCGACCTCATCTGCGAGGAAGCGAAGCTCATTGCGGCGGTGAAGAAGAACGACCGGCAGCGGTACAAAGACCTTCCGGAATGAAGAACATGGGTCAAGCTCTGTATTTGTTGCACTTGCGGCAGCGCAAACAACTGGTGGGAGCGCTCTCCGAATGGCAGCAACTCCACGAATTTCTGCAATG
>ERZ1035006.292-NODE-292-length-41856-cov-13.366833_pt1 | contig 41856 bp, 39 predicted proteins | sample MGYA00520694_ERZ1035006 | MGnify/ENA primary metagenome ERZ1035006 (study PRJEB33766, sample SAMN09781746) | gut metagenome | biome: gut microbiome | host: Homo sapiens | place: Madagascar | study: EMG produced TPA metagenomics assembly of the PRJNA485056 data...
TGTTCGTTCATCCACGCCTCGTATTCATCGGCTGTCCACCACTGCACATCCGGTGTCGCATTGTTCTTCTCATAATCTGCCTTGGCGACCCAATTTTTACCGTCAACACTGATTTGTCCGCCATCTGTATCCTGACAGAGAATATCTGTACCGGATGTGTTTCCTGTTTCGGATGTTGAAACCTTTGATGTGCCCGAAGTCAATGCACTTGCATAAGTAACCCCTGCAATGCCAAAACAGATTGCTCCGCACAAGCCTGCTGCCAAAATTTTTTTGTTCTTCATAGATAAGACCTCGCTTTCTAAAAATGATAGCTGCCCTGTTGAGGACAGCTATAATATAACAAAGCAACTTGGATATCATTTGCATGGATTATGGATTTTCGATGGAGTTGCCTGCCGGCTGCTTGCAGGACAGTTCAAACCAAAACAGTACACCATTGTCTGTATTTGAAATACCGTACTTTGCATGGTGCCTTTTCATAATTTTATGAACAATATAAAGTCCTAATCCGGTTCCGCCTGTATTGCGGTTACGGGATACGTCTGCCCGATAGAAAGCTTCAAACAAATGTGGGATAGCATCATCAGACACCTGGACACCTGTATTTTCAATTTCACCACGAACCGTACCATCTATTTCAGACAAAGATATACGAATCCGTTCACCACCTGGAGAATAGCGAATTGCGTTTACCAATATATTTTGAATTGCCCGTTCCATCTGTGCCTGTTCCACTTCACAATAAAGGCGGGCAGGAATATTGGCTTCAAGGTGCTGTTTCTTTTCTTCCAATAAATCTGTTACTGTGGCAATCTGTACCCGAAGTATTTCCGCAAAATCAACGGTTTTATATTCGGCCTTTTGAGTTCTCTCTGCTTTAGAAACATACAACAGTTCTTTTACCAGCTTTTCCATCCTGTCAACCACGGCAAGGGAACGCTCCATGTACTCCATGTGGTTTTCATAACCGCAGACTCCGTTCAGCATTCCTGCCAAGTGTCCTTTCAATATGGTCAATGGTGTTTTCAGTTCATGGGATGCTGCCGAGAAAAAGTCTGCCCGCTGTCTTTCTAACGCCTGTTCCTTTTCAATATCTGTTTTGAGCTGTTGGTTTGCAGTTTGAAGGTCATTCAATGCAGTGGATAGCGAAGCAGACAAGGAATTTAGATTTTGTGCCAGACACCCTAATTCATCTTTTCGTCCTGTACTGCATTGACCGGAAAAATCCAATTCCGCCATTTGCTTTGAAATCTTGCTCAGTCGCACAACAGGTCGGGTGATGTACCGTGTGTAGAGCCATGCACAAAGAAGCGAAAGCAGAAAAACCATCAGGATGACATACGGAAGTATGGACAGCAATACCTTTGTTGCCTGCTGTACAGCGAACAGATCCGTTTGAAGTGCCAATGTATACGCAGTACCGTTTTTTAATGTGAACGGGTAAAAATTTGTCGTAGTTGCCCCGGATGACTGCATATCTATGAACGAATCATCTTCATCGAATGTAACTGCGTAATCTGCCGAAGCAGCAGACGTTTCCATTGAATCCTCGTCGGGATATATCATACGGCCGTTACTGTCCTCAATCCAAAAATTGGCATTTGTTTCCTTTGAAAAATCAGATATATCATTTTCGCAATCAGATATATTGTCAAAGGACGTCATTTGCTCAACAAGGTGCATAGCGGCTTTCTCCGCAGCCGTATTTATCAGATTGGAATATGTCGCAGGTAACAGCTTTGAGATGAAGAAATATGTTCCGCTGCAAGCTGCACTCAGCAGAAGAAATGTAATTATAAAAATCTTGACGGATAACCGTTGTTTAATGTACTTTGTCAATTCTGTATCCCACCCCTCTGATTGTTTTGATATAGTCAGCATTTAGCTTCTTGCGAATGTTCTTTATGTGACTGTCAACAATCCGATCCTCGACCTCCAAATCGTCTGCCCACAGTCGGTCAAGCAGCATTTGCCTGGTAAAGACCTTTCCCTGATTTTCAAGCATAATCTCAAGAAGTGCAAACTCTTTGCTGGTCAAAACAACCTCATTTCCTCTTTGATATACATGGAATCCGTCAATATCCATACTCAACTCTTTATAAGCAAGCAGCGATTGCTTTTGATTTTCCGCAGTCCTGCAGCGAAGAATAGCCGCAATCTTGCACAGCAGGATTTTTGGCGAAAAGGGCTTGGGAATGTAATCGTCAATCTGCTGTTCAAAACCCCGTAACTGGTTTTCTTCATCCGAAAGTGCAGTAAGCATAATGACAGGGACTTGTGACCTCTTGCGAATGACCTCACATACACCATAGCCATCGATCTTAGGGAGCATAATGTCTAACAGCACAAGGTCGATGGTATCGTCAAACATTGCAATCCCCGCCACACCGTCGGAAGCGACAGCAACTTCATATCCTGCATCCATCAGATGGTTTTTCAATATATCCTGAATGTCAATATCATCTTCAACAATTAAAATTTTCTTCATCATTCCACCTCCGATTTACAGGATAACATAGTTTTTTGAATTTCTGATGAAGTGCATTAAGCTTCTTATAGTTACCACAATATTACCTTCTATAAATATTTTTCGACAACACTTTTTGTTTATACCATTGCAACAATCTTCTTTTCTGGGTATAATAAGAAAAAACATTCTATGCCTCAAAGGAGGGATTTCTATGATAGAACAGCTAATTGCTGAAGCAACCGAATGTGATTTCAAAGTTGCTCTCGAAACGAAAAAGCCAAAAAGCTGGTTAAAAAGCGTCAGTGCCTTTTCCAACGGAATCGGCGGAACTCTGTTTTTTTGGATTTCTGATGACCGGAAAACAATCGGCTTGTCCGACATTCAAAAAGATGCCGAACCAATCAGTCCTTTGATACCCTGACAACCGATGCTGTGAAAAAAGATTACAGCTTTACACTTCTGGAAGCAACCTATCTGGAACGAACCGGTCTCCGCTTTGAGCCATCCGATTATGTTTCCTTTGGTTTGGCTGATAAAAATGGATTTCTGACCAATGCCGGAAAGCTCATGACCGATCAACATACGGTTTATAACTCCCGTATATTCTGTACCAGATGGAATGGTTTAGAAAAAGGTTCTATCTTTGATGATGCTCTGGACGATAAAGAATACGAGGGAAATCTGATTTATCTGCTGAAAAGCGGAAGCGAATTTATTCGCAATAATTCCAAGGTCCGTTTTGTCAAAGAAGCACAATATCGGGTAGACAAGCCAGATTATGCCAAAAGAGCTGTAACAGAGGCTCTTGTCAATGCACTTATCCATCGTGATTACATTGTGCTTGGCAGCGAAGTTCACATTGATATGTTTGATGATCGGGTGGAAATCACCTCTCCTGGCGGTATGTTTGGCGGCGGATCCATTCAGGAATACGATATTTACAATATCCGTTCCATGCGTCGAAACCCTGTGATCGCTGATCTGTTTCACCGCATGAAGTACATGGAACGCCGTGGAAGCGGTCTTCGCAAAATTGTCAGTGAAACCGAAAAACTGCCTGGATATACAGAGGCATATAAGCCTGAATTTTCCTCAACAGCAACTGATTTCAGAGTCATTTTGAAGAATGTAAATTATCATCATGATTGCTCCAGCATAACCACAACCCAAGTTAAGACCCAAGTTAAGACCCAAGTTACCATTGCTGATAAAATCCTTGCTTTTTGTTCGACTCCTCATTCAAAAACTGAAATCGCATCGTATTGCGGATATAAAAACACCAAAAACTTCACAAAAAAATATCTACGGCCTTTACTTGATTCCGGTACACTTAAAATGACAATCCCAGACAAGCCAAACAGCCGAAATCAAAAATATATTACCTCTCGTACCGAATAAACAAGAAGCAGGACATTGGGGTTCATTTTCCATCGTCCTGCTTGATTTTATCTATAACAAAAGAAAAAGACCCGGAAAGTCGAAACTTTCCAGATCTTTGTATATTCTTGATAACGTTTGATTATCGTTTTGAGAACTGTGGTGCTCTACGAGCTGCTTTGAGACCGTATTTCTTACGTTCTTTCATTCTCGGGTCACGTGTCAGGAATCCTGCTTTTTTCAGGACTGGTCTGAACTCGCCATCTACATGAAGCAGTGCTCTTGAGATACCATGTCTGATAGCACCGGCCTGACCTGTTGTACCACCACCGCGTACATTTACCAGTACGTCGTATTTATCAGCTGTCTCTGTTGCTACTAACGGCTGACGAACGATTACTTTCAGTGTTTCCAGACCAAAGTATTCGTCGATATCTCTTTTATTGATTGTGATCTTACCTGTACCAGGTACTACATATACTCTTGCGATAGATTTTTTTCTTCTTCCTGTACCGTAGAATTTGTTAGCCACTGTCATTTACCTCCTATTAAAATGTTAATACTTCTGGCTTCTGAGCTGCATGTTTGTGATCCGGACCAGCATATACAAAAAGTTTTTTGTACATTTCTCTTCCCAGAGGTCCTTTTGGAAGCATACCTTTAACTGCCAGTTCGATAACTCTTTCCGGTTTCTTGTTTAACATTTCTTTCAGAGTTGTCTCTTTCATTCCTCCAACGTAGTCGGAATGTCTGTAGTAAACTTTCTGTTCCAGTTTTTTACCTGTTACTTTGATTTTGTCTGCGTTTGTGATGATTACATAATCACCTGTATCGATAAACGGAGTAAAGATCGGTTTGTTTTTACCTCTTAAGATCTTTGCTACTTCTGATGCTAATCTACCTAATGTATATCCTGTTGCGTCCACTACATACCATTTTCTTTCGATTGTTGCTGGACTAGCCATATAACTTTTCATGGGGTAACCTCCTGATTGATATTCCATTATGAGTTTCTATAGTAAAATGTCGTTACCGGGGCTTGGATCAGACATTTACATACTTCGTCACATTGCTTAATTATATTATACAGACCCGTGTGTGTCAACCTTTTTTTACATTTTTTACGATTCTTATGAACCTTTTTTACGATTGTGAGTCTGCAAAGCACGGAATGATCCACCGGTATCGCAGTTTTAATTTTTAACCTGAACATCTTAACACTTAAAAGAAGATTTTCCGCACATCATTGAACATCACCACTACCATCAAAAGCATCAGAAGCATCAGTCCGACAAAATGTACCATTCCTTCTTTCTCGGGATCGATCCGTTTCCCGCGGATCAGCTCAATAATCAGAAAGACCAGTCTGCCGCCGTCCAGTGCCGGGATTGGCAGAAGGTTCATGACACCCAGGTTTGCTGTCAGAAGGATCGATATGTTCAGCATATTCAGCCATACATAGAAACCTCCGGAGGACTGTGACTCCTGATACGTCTCTCCGATGTAACTCACAACACCGACCGGACCGGACATATCATTGATGCTCGCCTGACCGGTAAAGAGCATTTTAATACTCTCGATTGTCAGCTGAATCCAATATTTTACTTCATAGGCACTGTATTTCAAGGTGCCGAGGATACCGCATTTTTCGCGGTAATTGGAACTGCAGCTGATACCGAAAATGTAGCGACCGCTCTCATTTGCAACCGGATCCATCTGAACGGTGATATCTTTGCCGTCGCGTTCTACCGTCATCGTCACGGACTGTTTCTGATGAAAGGTCACATAGTTGGTTACTTCTCTTGCCACATGGATATTGCTGTGATTGATCTTTTTAACAATATCGCCTTCTTTCAGGCCTGCTTCTGCTGCCGGGTATCCGTCACTCACCTGCAGGATCACCGGTTTATCGTACCCGATACTTCCTATAATAAACAGGGACAGTACAAATGCCAAAATAAAGTTAAATACCGGACCTGCTGCAATAACTGAAATCCTTGCCCATACGGATGCCGCTGCAAATGCTCCCGGTTCCATCGTTCCTTCATCTTCTCCAAGCATCATGCAGGAACCGCCAAACGGCAGAAGTTTCCAGGAATATTTTGTTCCTCCTTTGTCAAAGCTTAACAGTCTCGGTCCCATTCCCAGAGAAAATTCCACAACCGTAATGCCATTTTTCTTCGCCAGCAGGAAATGTCCGAATTCGTGAAAAAGAACAATCAGGCTGAAGATCAACAATGCTATAATTATGCTCAATTTACCACCTGCTTTCAATCATTTCATAAGTTTCCTGTTCACACTGCAGGATCTGTTCCACCGTTGGAGCTTCAATCACTTTGTGTGCATCCATACAGGTTTTAATGATCTCGTAAATATCCAGAAAACCGATCTTGCGGTTCAAAAATTTGCTGACTGCACGCTCGTTTGCCGCATTAAATACAGTCGGCATGGAGCCGCCTGCTTTTGCCGCTGCAAAGGCCAGCGGAAGTCCTTCGAAATTCTCCATATCCGGTTTTTCGAAGGTGATCTGTGACAAGCTCCAGAAATCCAGACGTTCTCCGGCCAGATATTCCCGATCTGGATAGAACAGTGCATACTGGATCGGAAGCTTCATATCCGGGGTTCCAAGCTGGGCGATCACCGCACCGTCTTTGTACTGCACCATGGAATGGATGATGCTCTGCGGCTGGATCACAACCTGGATCTGATCCAGTTCCACATCAAACAGCCATTTTGCCTCCATCACTTCCAGTCCTTTGTTTACCATACTCGCAGAATCGATCGTGATCTTATGTCCCATCGACCAGTTTGGATGTTTCAGTGCATCCTCAAGCTGCACATGTTTCAGAAATGCTTTATCTTTTCCGCGGAACGGACCGCCGGATGCTGTCAGCAGGATTTTGTCGATCTGTGTTTTCTTTTCTCCGTTTAAGGACTGGAAAATCGCACTGTGCTCGCTGTCCACCGGAAGGATCTTTACGTTGTATTCTTTTGCCAGAGGCATAATGATATGACCGGCAGTTACAAGTGTCTCTTTGTTTGCAAGTGCAATATCCTTTCCTGCTTTTATTGCTGCAATGGTCGGGCGTATCCCGATCATGCCAACGATCGCTGTCACCAGCACTTCTGCTTCTTCCATTTGTGCGATCTCAAGAAGTCCCTCCATGCCGGAAACGATCTTCACCGGAAGGTCTGCGGTACAGATCCGCAGCTCCTTTGCTTTTTCTTCGTCCCAGACAGCTGCAATCTGCGGATGAAACTCGCGGATCTGGCTCTCCAGCTGTGTAATATTATGACCTGCTGCCAGTGCTTTTACGCAGAGCCTTTCCGGATTGGCACGCACCACATCCAGCGTCTGCGTTCCGATCGATCCGGTTGAACCCAAAACTGCTATATTTTTCATTTGTTCCTCCTTATCTCATCATAAACATGGAAAGATAATAAATAACCGGTGCAGTAAAGATCACACTGTCAAAACGATCCATGATCCCGCCATGTCCCGGTATCAGTGTACCGTAGTCTTTGATGTTGTGATTACGCTTGATCGCTGATGCTGCCAGATCTCCGACCATGGAGATCAGTGCTCCGACTGCACAGATGATCGCATAGGTGATCACCGGATTTTCTGCCTCCAGATGATTGCCTACGACTGCCGCATAGATAGCTCCCAGAAGTGCCGCACCGACAACACCGCCGACGGCTCCTTCCACGGATTTCTTCGGGCTTAAAACCGGAGACATTTTGTGTTTCCCGATCAGCATGCCGACACAGTAAGCACAGGTATCACAACCCCAGGAACACAGAAAGATCAGCCATACAAGAAATGCTCCGTCGCGGATCATCCTGGTCTGATAAATGTAGGACAGCATGACACCCACATAGACCACACCGAAAAAGGCTGCCATCACCTGTTCTGCATGATATTTCGGATAAGAAAACACATAGACAAACATCATGGCGATCAGCACAATGATCAGGTTCATCATCGCATACTCCGAATATCCGAGACTCAGCAGAATATAATGTAAGATCACGCCCAGATATCCTACCACTGCCAGCAGGTTTTCACCCTGTTTCTGTACCTTCACTGCACGGTACAGTTCAAACATACCGATCAGCGATACGATGGTCAGTGTTCCGTACAAAATCCAGCCTCCGCTGCAGATTGTCAGAAGTGCCACTGCCACCAGAACGATACCGCTGATAAGTCTCGTCACAAACATATCTTATTCTCCTTTCACACCGCCATATCTGCGTTCTCTTCCATTATATTTCTCAATGGCCTTTAACAGTTCTTCTTTATTGAATGCCGGCCACGGAACTTCCGTGAAATAGAACTCCGAATAAGCCAGCTGCCACAGCAGGTAGTTGGACAGACGCAGCTCACCGCTGGTGCGAATCAGAAGATCCGGATCCGGTATCTCTCTCGTATCCAGATATGCAGAGAAGAGATCTTCTGTGATGTCTTCCGGTTTTACTGCCCCGTCTACGCAGTCCTGGCTGAGCTGACGGATCGCACGCACGATCTCATCACGGCTTCCATAGTTGATCGCAAGGTTAAAATTCAGCCCGGTATTGTTTTTGGAAGACTCAACCAGTTCTTTTAAGCTCTCCTGCAGATCATCTGCAAGTGCCGTCGGATCTCCGAGAACACGGACTTTCATATTATTTTCCCTTGCTGTCTTGATACAGGTCTTTGTATAGCTTCGGAAAAGCTTCATCAGCCCGGCAACTTCTTCTCTGGAACGTTTCCAGTTCTCAGTCGAAAACAGATAGACCGTCAGATATTTGATGCCGATATCATAAGCGTCACGGCAGATTTTTTCCAGATTCTTGGCACCGCGTGCATGCCCGTAATTACGCGGCATCCCTTTGCTCTTTGCCCAGCGTCCGTTGCCGTCCAGAATGATTGCTACATGTTGTGGAATATTCATACACAAAACCTCCTGTGTGCAAAAAAGCAGGGATGCCACACTGCAACATCCCTGTATTTACCCAATATTTACCTTCTAAGACTACACGGTCATGATCTCTTTTGATTTCTCCTCGATAGCCTTGTCGATATCCTTGATGTACTTGTCTGTCAGCTTCTGGACATTTTCTTCCAGCTCTTTGACTTCGTCCTCGGATACCTCTTTTCCCTTTCCAAGTTTCTTGAATGCATCGTTTGCGTCACGTCTGATATTGCGAACAGCAACTTTTGCACCCTCGCCTTTTTTCTTCACTTCTTTTACCAGATCTTTTCTTCGTTCCTCAGTCAGTTCCGGGAATACCAGACGGATCACTTTTCCGTCGGTGTTCGGATTGATGCCAAGGTCGGATGTCTGGATCGCTTTGCAGATCTCTTTGATCAGAGATGCATCCCACGGCTGGATCTGGATCATACGCGGCTCCGGAACGGTAACGTTTCCTACCTGCTGAAGTGGCGTCGGTGTTCCGTAGTACTCTACGGTGATACGATCCAGTACGTGCGGATTGGCACGACCTGCACGGATCGCTCCGAACTCTTCGAGCAGATTGTTATATGATTTTGTCATTTTGACATCGTATGCTTTGATTCTTTCATCCATTTCTGATTCCTCCTGTATTCTGGTATTATACGGTAACTTTTGTTCCGTTGAATTTGCCGTTTACGGTATTGACTATGCTGTTCTCTTCGTTCAGCCCGAAAACAAGCATCGGCATCTTGTTTTCCATGCAGAGAATGGACGCTGCCATATCTACTACGCCCAGTTTGCGGTCGATGACTTCCTGAATAGAGATTTCATCGTATTTTTTTGCATCTGGGTTGGTCTTCGGATCACTGTCATATACACCATCAATGGATTTTGCGAGCAGGATCACATCTGCCTCAATCTCAATGGCACGAAGCACGGTTGCTGTATCGGTGGAAAAATACGGATGTCCGGTACCTCCTGCAAAAAAAGATACAATCCCTTTTTCAAAATATTTATTGACACGGTCTTTTGAGAAAAGTTTTGTAAACGCTCCGCATGCAAACGGTGTCAGGATCTGTGTTTTCATTCCGACAGAACGGAAGATCTCCGATACATAAATGCAGTTCATGACCGTTGCCAGCATTCCGATCTGATCCGCTTTTGTGCGGTCGATATTCTCACTGGAGCGGCCTCTCCAGAAGTTACCGCCGCCGATCACGATGCTGACTTCCAGACCTGCATCGACAATCTCTTTTACCTGTTTTGCTACTTTTGTAACGGTCGGCTCATCAAAGCCCATATGTTTATCACCTGCAAGTGCTTCGCCGCTTAATTTCAATAATACTCTTTTCATTCTGCACCTCAATCTGTTTTTTTGTTTCGAGACAGTTTATGTGTCTGTTTACCTGAAACTTTCTGCTGAGAGTATATCATATTTCCTTTGAAACTACAACTAAGAATTCTCTGAGTACTTCCACGGATTTTTCCTTCGGTCGGCATATCTTTTTGCACCGGAAGAGAACCTCCGCAAATTTTGCTATACTTTTTCCCGCGTTTTTGTTATAATCACGCTTGGTATCCGCACAGCATACGATCTGTTGCCCGTCGGATACCCGGTAACTCAGAAACATAACCTGAATATGGGAGATATCATATGAACGCAACTTTATTTCTGGATGCTGCACTGGACGCACTGCTTGACAGTCTTCGCATGCTTCCCTTTTTATTTGTAGCTTTTCTGATCCTGGAAGCCCTCGAACACTATTCCAGTAACCGGCTGACGCATTTCTTTCAGCACAAAAAAGGCGGACCGGCCATCGCATCCCTGCTTGGCTGCATCCCTCAGTGTGGATTTTCCACTCTGATCTCAAGCCTTTACTGCGGAGGCATTGTCACAGTCGGAACTTTGATCGCTGTATACTTATCCACTTCGGATGAAGCGATCCTGATCCTTCTTGCACATCCGGATCGGGCCGGTGTGGTCGGAAAGCTTCTGCTCGCCAAACTGATCATCGCCATTCCTGCCGGATATCTGGTTGATTTTATCTGGAACAGATGGAGACATCCTCAGAAACACGTCGAGGATCTCTGTGACCACTGCGGATGTCACGATCATCACGGTATTATAAGGCCGGCACTGAATCACACGTTAAAGCTTTTTGCTTTTATCCTTGTGTTCAATGCCGTTCTGAATCTCCTGCTCGAAGGGATCGGGCTGGAATCACTCTCGAAAGCCCTGCTTGGCGGGACTGTCTTCCAGCCGTTTCTGACTGCACTGCTTGGGCTGATTCCGAACTGTGCAGCTTCTATCCTGATCACGCAGCTCTTCCTGGAAGGTGCGATCAGTTTTGGTTCTGCCGTTGCCGGTCTGTGCACCGGTGCCGGGATTGGACTTGTAGTCTTGTTTAAGACCAGTCGGAATAAAAAAGAATGTTTTGCCATTACCGGTATTCTCTATCTGATCGCTGTGATCGCCGGAATGATCCTGCAGCTGATCGGATAAAACATCCGCATCCGCTTACAGGCACTCTGGCTTCTATTTGATGTCCAGTTTGGCAAAAGCCGCCGCAAACGCGTTATTTAACGGTTCGGCGGCTTCTTTTTGCTGTTTTTTCAGATAACTCTGCACATCCCGTTTGCTGACACCTGCTCCTTCCTTTTCTCTTCGGTTTTTAAATGCTGAAAGTTTCTCTTTGTATCCGCATTTGCAGATAAATGTCTGATCTTCTCCTTTTCCGTACAGTTCCATCTTTTTATGGCATTTCGGGCATCTCGCATTGGATGTTCTGGAAAGAGTTTCCCGATAGCCGCATTCCCTGTCCTGACATACCAGCATTTTGCTGTTCTTTCCATTGACCGCAAGCAGTCTTTTGCCGCACTGCGGGCATTTCTTGTTGGTCAGGTTATCGTGGCGGAAGGTCTGTGTACCTGATTTGATCTCACGGATCAGTTCTTCGGTATAATCGCTGATTTCCTCAATAAATGCTTTTTCCTGTAAGTTTCCTTTTGCAATGCCGGAAAGTTTCATTTCCCAGGCTGCCGTCAGCTCCGGTTTCTTCAGTTCGGACGGAACCAGCTCCAGCAGCTGTTTTCCTTTTCCGGTCACATGGATCTCATTTCCCTTTTTCTCCATCAGGAAAGAGTTGAACAATTTATCAATGATATCGGCTCTTGTCGCTACCGTACCAAGTCCGCCCGTCTCGCCCAGTGTTTTTGCCGCTTTTGCATCTTTGCTTTCCATGTAACGGACCGGATTTTCCATGGCGGAGAGCAGCGTTGCCTCCGTAAAATAAGCCGGCGGCGTTGTCTTTCCGATTGTAACTGTCACTTTTGCGACCGGCATACTATCGCCCTTTTTCACGGACGGCAGCGTCTGTTCTTTCGGTGCCGCTGCCAAATCGTCCGCTTCTTCCCATTCTTCATCCGTTTCAAGATTTTCATAGGCTTCTTTCCAGCCCTGGCTCTTCACAATCTTGCCTTTTGCCGTAAAACTCTCTCCTGCCAGCCCGCCGGTAAATACGGTCTGATCATACTCAAATGCCGGAAGCAGTACTGCCAGGAATCTACGTACCACCAAATCATAGACCTTACGCTCTTCGTTCGTCATCGTCTGCAGATCCACGAACTGCTCGGTCGGAATGATCGCATGGTGATCCGTCACTTTTTTATTGTCCACAAAAGAAGCATTTTTGCGGATTGGACGCATGGAAAGGCTTCCTGCCAGTTTACGGTAAGGTCCGACGCTGCATGCCTTTAAACGTTCTTTTAAGGTATCTGCCACATCGGTTGTGATATATCTGGAATCGGTTCGCGGATAGGTCAGCACTTTATGACTTTCATAGAGACGCTGCATGATATTTAAAGTCTCTTTTGCCGAATATCCAAAACGTTTGTTGGCATCTCTTTGCAGCTCCGTCAGATCATAAAGCCCCGGTGCAAATGTTTTCTTTGCTGTTGTTTTCACCTCTTTGATGATCATTTTTTTGCCGCTTTTGATCTCTGCTTTTACTTTTTTCTCAATTTCATCCATTCTCTGTTTCTGAAATGTGCAGTAACCGGAGCTTTTTGCATCTTTCCAGGTGAAACGCACGCCGCCGGATAAAATCTGCATGCCATAATATTCCTTCGGTACAAAACTGCGGATCTCTTTCTCGCGGTGTGCCACCATCGCAAGCGTCGGTGTCTGGACACGGCCGCAGGACAACTGTGCATTGTATTTGCAGGTCATCGCTCTGGTAGCGTTGATGCCGACCAGCCAGTCCGCTTCTGCCCTGGCTTTTGCCGCATGGTAAAGATTGTTGTACGCTCTGCCGTCACGCAGGTTTGCAAATCCTTCGCGGATGGCTTTGTCTGTGACTGAGGAGATCCACAGACGTTTGATCGGCTTTTTGCATTCTGATTTTTCCAGGATCCAGCGTGCTACCAACTCTCCTTCTCTTCCGGCATCGGTCGCAATGATGATCTGATTTACATCCTTGCGGAACAGCTGCTTTTTCACCAGCCCATATTGCTTTGCCGTCTGTCTGATAACAACAAGCTGCATTTTTTCCGGCATCATCGGCAGTGTTTCCATGTCCCATTTGCTGTATTTTTTATCGTATTCTTCCGGATCTGCAAGCGTCACCAGATGTCCCAGTGCCCAGGTTACAATGTACTTGTCCCCCTCGAGTGCTCCTGGAATGTTTTTGCTGCAATGTAAAACTCTTGCAATATCTCTTCCCACAGAAGGTTTTTCTGCGATCACTAATGATTTCATATGCTTCTTCCTCTTTTCTTCTATTTTGTTTTGGGTTTTATCTGATGATCAGTCGCTGTGTATGATATCTGAACTTGTTTGCTTTGTTCCTTGTGCGGACCTGAAATCTATTGTAAACGAAATTTTCGCTCATGTCACGAAGTTTAAGTCGAACATATTTTAGTCGGAGAGTCAAGCGGATACTCTCAATGAAAGCAGGGAACTTGCCTGATTTGATCAAATATCTGACTGTGATATATTTCAGCCTGTTTTCAGTTTTTTATGCTATACTGATGATGCCAGGGTTACAGAATTTCGCAAGTACGCAGTACAGAGCAATTCGTATGGCATCATCAATTATAATATTCATTCGCAGGCACTGTTTGCAATGTCTGATCTTTTATACACAGGAGGCGATTTTATGCAGATTTTAATTATAGAGGATGAAAAGCGACTGGCGGATGCACTGGGGCAGATTATGCAGGAAGCCAGATATCAGGCAGATATTGTTTACGATGGCCGGGACGGGCTTGCCTATGCTTCTTCCGGCGATTACGATGTGATCGTGCTGGATGTGATGCTGCCCGGCATGGATGGTTTTGAGGTCGTACATCATCTGCGGGAGTCCAAAATTTCCACACCGGTCATCATGCTGACGGCTCTTGACGATGTAAAAAACAAGATCACAGGCCTCGACAGCGGTGCGGATGACTATATGACAAAACCATTTGTCCCGGAAGAACTTCTTGCAAGGATCCGTGCCCTCTCAAGACGTCAGGGTGAGGTGATTCTGGAAGAACTGACGTTTGATGATCTGACGCTCAATCTCTCCAGCAACGACCTTTCCTGCAAAAATAAATCCATTCATCTTGGATATAAGGAATTTGAAATCCTCAAAATCCTGATGTCTAATCCGAAGATCCTGATTTCAAAAGAAACGCTGATCGTCAAAGTCTGGGGTGCAGAGTCTGCTGCCGAAAGCAACAATGTGGAGGCTTATATTTCGTTCTTACGCAAGAAATTCCACTATCTGGATTCGAAAGTCACGATCGGAACCGTCCGCAAAGTCGGCTACCGGCTGGAAAGTGAGGAAACATCATGATCAAAAAACTGCGTCGAAAATTTGTGATCATCAACATGTCCCTGGTTGCCGTGATCCTCTGTGTGGTGCTTGGCATGTTCTGTTTCACCCGTGTACACGCTTTTCGTGCAGAAAGTGAAATAGCAATGCGGCAGATGCTGGACAGCCCACGCTCAAAGGAGCCGCCGGAAAATGACACGAAACCTCATTCTCCAAGTCTTGATTTCGGTCCAGGCGGACGCAATCCGGCATTTAACTCGACCCCGGTTTTTCTGGTCACTCTTGATGAAAACAACGAGATCACGGACACCAACTCCAGCGGCTCCTATACCGTAACGGATACGCTTTCCGAAGCTGCCGTAAGTGCCGCATTTGCTGTTTCCGAAGATCAGGGGTATCTTTCAAATCTGAAGCTGCGTTTTATCAAGCAGAATACACCGGAAGGCACAAAAATCGCCTTTGCCGATACGGTCCAGGAAACACGTGCTCTTGGCGAGCTTGTCATTCAGTGCGTCATGATGCTTCTGCTTTTTCTGCTCTGTTTTCTTCTGGTCAGCATTTTTCTGGCACGCTGGGCATTAAAACCGGTCGAAAAGGCCTGGGAACAGCAGAATCAGTTTATCGCTGATGCTTCCCATGAGCTGAAAACACCGCTGACTGTAATTCTCGCCAACCTTCGGATTCTGCTCTCACACAAAGATGCCTCGATCCACGATGAACTTCAGTGGGTGGAAAGCACGCAGGAAGAAGCTGGCCGTATGAAAAAGCTTGTAGAAAATCTGCTCTTTCTGGCCCGTTCCGATGCGAAATCCACGCCAATGCTCTACAGCACGTTTTCGTTCAGTGACCTGATCCTTGGCTGTCTTTTAACTTTTGAGCCGGTTGCCTTTGAGCAGGGTGTCATGATAGAAGATGAAATTTCTGATGATATTTTCATATCCGGTGATGCTCCACAGATCCGACAGCTGGTTGCCATTTTGCTGGATAATGCCTGCAAATATGCCGGCATTGCAGATGTTCTTGAAAAATCGGGCAGTTCAGATAAAAAAGTTACCGTCACCCTGACATCTGAAAACGAAAAAATAAAGCTGACTGTCCACAATACCGGAAAGGCCATCCCAGAAGAAGACCTGCCACATCTGTTTGAACGCTTTTACCGCACCGACAAATCGCGAGCCCGCACGGACGGCGGTTATGGACTTGGTCTTGCCATCGCTCAGACCATAGCAAAAAACCACCGTGCTAAGATCACGGTGGTCAGTGCCAAAAATCTCGGTACTTCTTTTACGGTCACATTTCCTGTGTCAAAAGAAAAAGAACATGCCTGATTTCTGATATGTTATTTATCATTCTTAGCTGCAAAACGCTCTGACTGTTCCTGGATCAGTGCTGCGTCTTCAAAATAATTGATACGCATTGCACGTTTCACCTCAGCCATCGTTCCTGCTGCTACTTTTCTTGCTTCTTCGCTTCCTTTTTTCAGGATTTCATAAATTTCCGGAATGTGCTGCTCCAGTTCTTTTCTCTTTGCACGAATCGGCTCCAGCTCTTCCTGCATCACGGCGTTGAGGAAACGTTTTACTTTCACATCTCCAAGTCCGCCTCTCTGGTAATGTGCTTTCAGCTCATCCAGATTCTTGTAATCCGGCAGATAACGCTCAAAATGCTCCGGTTTGCTGAATGCATCCAGATAAGTAAAGACTGCGTTTCCTTCTACGCTACCCGGATCAGACACTTTGATGTGGTTCGGGTCGGTGTACATGCTCATGATTTTCTGGCGAACTTCTTCTTCTGTGTCAGACAGATAAATACAGTTGCCAAGAGATTTGCTCATCTTTGCCTTGCCATCGGTACCCGGCAGTCTGCAGCATACTTCATTCTCCGGGATCAGAGCAGTCGGCTCTACGAGTGTCTCGCCGTATACGCTGTTGAACTTGCGGACGATCTCTCTTGCCTGCTCGATCATCGGCAGCTGATCCTCTCCAACCGGCACGGTCGTTGCCTTGAAAGCGGTGATATCGGATGCCTGGCTGATCGGGTAGGTGAAAAATCCTACCGGGATGCTTGTCTCAAAATTACGCATCTGAATCTCAGTCTTAACAGTTGGATTTCTCTGCAGTCTGGAAACAGTAACCAGATTCATATAGAAAAAGGAAAGCTCTGCCAGCTCCGGAACCTGAGACTGAATAAAAATCGTACATTTCTCCGGGTCCAGTCCGCATGAAAGGTAATCCAGTGCCACCTCGATGATATTCTGACGGATCTTCTCCGGATTGTCTGCATTGTCCGTCAGTGCCTGTGCATCTGCGATCATAATAAAAATCTTGTCGTACTCTCCGGAATTTTGCAGCTCTACTCTGCGTTTCAGAGATCCAACATAATGTCCTACGTGAAGTCTGCCGGTCGGTCTGTCGCCGGTCAAAATGATCTTTTCCATCTTTATTCCTCCTGAAATGCAGCCTGAAAACCGCATTTAATCATCTGATTTCTCTGTCCTCTAGTATAGAACAGACGAGGCTGCAACGTCAATCCTTTTTTCCACTCTGCCAAAAAACAGACTCCTGTATTCTTTCCTGATACAGGAGTCTGTTTTCATTACTTTAATTTGAGAATATCGCCTTCGACAGATTTCATTTAACATGCTGCCAGGATTTTCCCATTTGGATTGTTTTCGAATCATTATGGCGTGACTATTTTACAAAATCACTTCTCATCCACCACCTGGAACACATAAAACTTCAGATAATAGGACTCTTCTGCCGCCCACAAAATCGGGTGATCCGGTGCCTGGGTGCGGTACTCGACCTGACGCAGGCGTTTGTGGACATTTCTTGCCGCCTGATGGATGGTCTGTGTGAACAGTTCATAGGTCATAAAGTGTGAGCAGGAACATGTTGCCAGGAAACCTCCGTCACGCACCAGTTTCATCGCACGCAGGTTGATCTCACGGTAGCCTTTCACGGCATTTTTCACGGAATTTCTGGACTTGGTGAAAGCCGGCGGATCGAGGATGACCACATCGAATTTCTCCCCTTTTTCTTCCAGTTCCGGGAGAAGCTCAAAGACATCTCGGCAGATAAATTTCACGCGGTCCTCCATGCCGTTTAACTTGGAGTTCAGTGTTGCCTGCTCTACGGCAAGTTCGGAAGCATCAACTCCTGTCACTTCTTTTGCCCCGCCATATCCGGCATTTAAGGCAAAGGATCCGGTGTGTGTAAAGCAGTCGAGCACTTTTGCATCTTTGCAGAGATGCTGGATCGCTTTTCGGTTGTATTTCTGATCGAGGAAGAATCCTGTTTTCTGTCCGTCTTTGACATCGACCATGTAGCGGACACCGTTTTCTTCGATCTCCACGTTGGTATCAAACGCCTCTCCGATAAATCCCTTGTACAGCTCCATGCCTTCCTGACGGCGTACTTTTGCATCGCTTCGCTCATAGACCCCGCGGATCTTGATGCCGTCTGCTGCCAGGACTTCTTTTAGCAGCTCCACGATCTGATCTTTCAGGCGGTCAATCCCAAGTGCCAGGGACTGTACGACCAGCACATCGGAAAATTTATCTACCACCAGTCCCGGCAGAAAGTCTGCCTCGCCGAAGATCACACGGCAGCTTCCGGTATCGCTGACTTTTTTGCGGTAATCCCATGCCTCCTGCACACGCATCTTCAGAAATGCCTCATCAATCTCCTGATGACGGTTTCTTGTCATCATCCGCACACGGATTTTGGAATTGCGGTTGATAAAGCCTTTGCCAAGTCCGTAGCCGTCAAAATCATGTACTGCCACGATATCTCCGTCCTCAAAGCTTCCGAGGATACTTGCGATCTCATTGTCAAAGATCCACAGTCCTCCTGATTTCAACATTCTTCCTTCGCCCTTTTTCAGGGTAACGATTGCTTCGCTCATTCTTTTTTTCTCCTTATCTATCCTACCAGGTCAAACAGCGACAGCTGGTTGCTCTCTGGCAGATCGCCCAGAATTCCCAGATCATCCATCAGGTCGATGACTGTCTTGCTGACTTTTGTCCGGTCTCTGAAATCATCTTTTGATAAAAATTTTCCTTCTTTTGCCGCATCCATAACGGCATCCGCAGCCTTCTCTCCAAGACCCTCGATCGTACTTAACGCCGGCATCAACTTGCCGTCGATGATCTTAAAACGTCTCGCATCTGCCTGATAGAGATCAAGTGGCAGAAAATCATAACCTCTGGCATACATTTCCTGCACGATCTTCATGTCTTTCATGGAATCCTGCTCTTTTTTGGAGAGTGCATCGCCTTTTTTGCGATATTCGTCCATGTAGTGAAGCAGTTTTTCCTGTCCCTGACACATCAGCTCATAGCTGAATGCAGAAGCTCGTATACTGAAATATGCCGCATAATATGCCAGCGGATAAAAAATCTTGTACCAGGCAATGCGGAATGCCATCATAACATAAGCTGCCGCATGTGCTTTCGGGAACATGTATTTGATCTTTTTGCACGACCAGATATACCAGTCCGGCACATCGTGTGCCAGCATCTCCTCTTCCCACTCCGGTTTCAGTCCTTTCCCCTTTCGCACACTCTCCATGATCGTGAAGGACTGCTCGCTGTCCAGCCCTTTTCCGATCAGATAAGTCATGATGTCATCTCGTGTACAGATTGCCGTGGAAATGGTTGCCTTGCCTTCTTCGATCAGGGTCTGTGCATTTCCAAGCCATACGTCTGTTCCATGGGACAGACCGGAAATGCGGACCAGATCTGAAAAGCTCTGCGGTTTGGTATCCACAAGCATCTGGATAACGAAATCGGTTCCAAACTCCGGAATACCAAGCGAACCGAGCGGACATCCTCCAAGCTGCTCCGGTGTAACGCCAAGTGCCTCCGTGCTGACAAAAAGCGACATGACTTCTTTATTGTCCAGCGGAATGTCCTGTGCATTGATGTCTGTTAAATCCTCCAGCATACGGATCATCGTCGGATCATCGTGTCCGAGAATATCGAGCTTCAAGAGGTTGTGGTCGATGGAATGGTAGTCGAAATGCGTCGTTATAATATCCGTTGTCATATCGTTTGCCGGGTGCTGCACCGGTGTGAACGAATCAATCTCCTCGCCAAGAGGCAGAACGATAATACCGCCCGGATGCTGTCCCGTTGTCCTTCGCACACCGGTACATCCTTTTACGATACGGTTGATCTCGCAGGTACGCTTCCGCTCGCCGCGTTCTTCGTAATAATTTTTCACGTAACCAAATGCCGTCTTCTCGGCAAGCGTACCGATTGTTCCGGCACGGTAAGTCTGGCCTTTTCCGAAAATAACCTCGGTATAGCGGTGAGCATTTCCCTGATAATCACCGGAGAAATTCAGGTCGATATCCGGCTCTTTGTTTCCCTTAAATCCAAGGAATGTTTCAAATGGAATATCAAATCCTTCTTTTCGAAGCTTCGCTCCGCAGACCGGGCAGGTCTTATCCGGCATGTCACATCCGGCTCTTCCTGCATAGGCTTTCACATCCTCGGAATCAAAATCGCTGTAGTGGCATTTCTCACAATAATAATGCGGACGCAGCGGATTTACCTCGGTGATCCCCGCCATCGTCGCTACGAACGAAGATCCGACCGAACCTCGTGATCCTACCAGATAGCCGTCCTCGTTCGACTTCCACACCAGTTTCTGTGCGATGATGTACATAACGGCAAACCCATTGGAAATGATGGAGTTCAATTCTCTCTCCAGTCGCTCGACAACGACTTCCGGAAGATCCTCGCCATAAATCTCATGGGCTCGGTTGTAGCAGATCTCACGCAGACTTTTGTCCGAATCCGGGATGACCGGCGGACATTTATCCGGTCTTACCGGCGATATTTTTTCGCACATATCGGCGATCTTGTTCGGGTTTGTGATCACGACCTCTTCTGCTTTTTCACTGCCAAGATATTCAAACTCTTTGAGCATCTCTTCTGTGGTACGCAGGTAAAGCGGTGCCTGTTCGTCGGCATCGGTAAATCCTTTGCCCGCCATAATAATGCGGCGGTAAACTTCATCCTCCGGATTTAAGAAATGCACATCGCAGGTCGCCACGACCATTTTGTTGAACTGTTCTCCGAGTTTTACGATCTTGCGGTTGATCTCCTGAAGATCTTCGATCGTCTCCACATCGGTCTTGTCGCTTCGAAGCATAAAAGCATTGTTGCCGATCGGCTGGATCTCCAGATAATCATAGAAATTGACCAGCCTTGCGATCTCCTGATCCGAGCGATGGTTTAACACAGCCTGATACAGTTCGCCCGCTTCACAGGCAGAACCAAGCAATAGTCCCTCTCTGTGACGCACAAATTCGCTCTTCGGGATCAGCGGTCTTCGGTTATAATATTTCAAATGTGAACAGGAAACCAGGCGGTAGAGATTGATACGTCCAAGATCGTTTGTCGCCAGCAAAATTGCATGGTGCGACGGACTCTTGCGGATCTTATCCACGGAAGTACGCCCCAGCTCATTGACTCCATCCAGCGTTGTAATATCTCTCTGCTGAAGCATTTCAATAAATTTCACAAAAATCTCTGCCGTACATCCGGCATCATCGACTGCCCGATGATGGTTCTCCAGTGATACTTTCAGTGCCTTTGCAACCGTATCCAGCTTAAAACGGTTCAGTTGCGGCATCAACACCCTTGCAAGTGCTACGGTATCGACAATCGTAAATTCTTTTTCAATGCCCTGCCGTTTGCAGTTTGCTTCGATAAATCCCATGTCAAACGATGCATTGTGTGCGACCATCACGCATCCTTCCGAAAATTCCAGGAACTTCGGCAGGATTTCTTCGATTGTCGGAGCGTCGAGCACCATGTTGTCGTTGATGCTGGTCAGCTCCTCGATCCGATACGGGATCGGCACTTCCGGGTTGACAAAGGTGCTGAATTTATCCGTGATCTTACCATTTACCACTTTGACGGCACCGATCTCGATGATCTTGTTTGCCACCGTACTGAAACCGGTTGTCTCCAGGTCGAAGACTACATAGGCATCCTCCAGGCTTTGATTTCTGGAATTGACAACGAGGTCCTGCAGGTCATCCACCAGATAAGCCTCGCATCCGTAAATGATCTTAAAGTCCTCATCCGGCGAAACTGCATGGTTCGCATCCGGGAAAGCCTGCACAACACCGTGATCTGTGATGGCGATCGCCTTATGTCCCCAGGATTTTGCCCGGTTTATGATGTCTTTTACATCGGAAACGCCATCCATATCACTCATTTTTGTGTGACAGTGCAGTTCCACACGTTTCTCCGGCCAGGTGTCCACCCTCTGTTTGCGGAAATCCTGGATTTTTTTGATACCAAACACCGAACCGATACTGAGCTGTCCGTCAAACCGGTCGATTGTCGTCACGCCGCGGATTTTCAGAAACGCACCGGTTTTGATATCTTTTAAAATCTCCGGCACCTGCTCTGTCTGTGCAAAAATCTTGATCACAATGGTATCTGTAAAGTCGGTCACTTCCATCATAATAATTGTTTTATTATTACGGATGTCACGCGTCTCCAGCGTCTGTACCTGTCCGCGGATCGTCACTTCACCCATCTCTCCCTGGATTTGCTCGATCGCCAGAGATTCACTTTCAAAGTCACGTCCGTAAAGCACATCCGGATTGTCCGAGCGACGCACGCTGCGAGGTCCGTCTCCTCTGGAAAATCCGGAACGGAATCCTCCTTTTCCCTGGAAATTTCCTCTGCTTTTTGGCATATCTGCTGCTTGTTTCTCGACTTTTTTCTCGCTCTTTCCGTCGTTTTTCTTTTCCGGTTTTGCTTTTTCTTTTTTCGCCGCTTCTGCCTTTCCTTCCGCTTTTGCAGCCTCCACCTGTCCGTTTTCTTCCTGCAGATTCTGAGGCTCTTCCGGATTACCAAGCACGGCATTTTGCAGGATCGCATCGACTTCCTGCTGAATACGCAGCTCGCTGTTTTTATGCGACTTGCTCTCCACCGGCTCTTTGAAAACAGTCTGCACCTTAAAATGCATGCCGCAGCGTTCGCAGAAAATTTTCTCCAGGATCTGCAAAAGCTCCTCAAGACGCTCTTCCGCTATCACATTCTTTTCGATGGTCAGCGTCATCTCATCGTCCGCTGTGAAAGTACATTCTGCCTGACGCAGGATGCTGTAAAGGAAGATATTATAATCTCTGATTTCAGATAGAATACTGCTCTCATACTCCTGCATCAGCGTTCTTGGCGTATATTGTCTGGATAACTGAAATTTGACAATGATCTTTACGTCCATCGATGCATTGCCAAAAATCTGTCTTCGTATCTCATGCTCCGTATCCTGCACGGACTGCCAGTACAAAAGCCTCGGGCTTTCCAGATATACCCTCATTCTGTCTCTTGCAGAAGTGACGGTTACTCTCGTAACCGTCGCCTGAGAAAGTAATCCTCTTAAGTTGTCATTTACCTTTAAAGTCGGAAATACATCAAAAAACTCTTTAGGCATGAATCTCATTCCAGTGAAGAAGCTCTTCTCTGAGAGCATCCAGAAGTTCACTCTCAGGCACTTTCTTCACCACTTCCCCCTTCCTGATCAAAAGACCTTCGCCTTTTCCGCCGGCGATCCCGATATCCGCTTCTTTCGCTTCGCCAGGTCCGTTTACCACGCAGCCCATGACCGCAACTTTGATATCCAGTGGAATATCTTCTACCATATTTTCAACTTTGTTTGCCAGACCGATCAGATCGATCTGTGTACGTCCGCAGGTCGGACAGGACACAACCTCAATGCCTCCTTTTCGCAGCCCCAGCGTACGCAGGATCAGCTTGGCAGATTTGACCTCTTCTTTCGGGTCTCCGGTCAGAGATACACGGATCGTATCACCGATGCCCTGCGAAAGAATGATACCAAGTCCGACAGCGGATTTGATGTTTCCGGATAAAACTGTTCCGGACTCTGTGATACCGACATGGAGCGGATGACCGGTCTTTGGTGCGATCAGCTCATGTGCTTTTGCACACATCAATACATCGGAAGATTTGATGCTGATGACCAGATTGTCATAGCCCATATCTTCGATCATATGCACTTTATCCAGGGCACTCTCCACGATCCCTTCTGCCGTCACGCCGCCGTATTTTTTCACCAGGTCTTTTTCCAGAGAACCACTGTTTACACCGACACGAATCGGAATGTTTCGCTCTTTGGCCGCATCAACTACAGCCTGCACACGCTCCCTGCTGCCGATATTTCCCGGATTGATGCGGATCTTGTCGGCACCGTTTTCGATCGCCGCGATCGCCAGTTTATAGTTAAAATGAATATCCGCTACCAGTGGGATCGTAATCTGCTTTTTGATCTCTTTCAATGCACTCGCAGCTTCCTGTGTCGGAACTGCACATCTTATAATATCGCATCCTGCTGCAGTCAAAGCCTGGATCTGTGCCACAGTTGCCCGCACATCTTCTGTTTTTGTATTTGTCATAGACTGGATCAGGATCGGATTTCCGCCTCCGATCACCCGGTTGCCGATCTTTACCACTTTTGTATGTTCTCTGTACATAAATCAGACCTCCCTAATGTCAGCAAAGCTGACCAAAATCGCATACCAAGTCTCACGTATGTTCGACTTGACTTCACTGTACCTGTTTTTCATATTTCACAAAATAATATTCCAGATCAAAATACGTCTGCTCATCACTGGTTGCCGTGATCTTCCATTCTTCCTTCTCATCCAGATTTGGAAAATACGCATCAGCCTCATATGCATGATCAATCTTTGTCATATGAGCCGTATCACAGTATGGAAGCATCTGACGGTAGATCTGCTCTCCGCCGATCACATAGACATCCTCACTGTCATATTTTTTCAGCTCTTCCAGCACTTCCTCGACACTGTGCACGATGATGGCACCTTTGACCTGATAATTCTGATTTTTCGTCAGGACAATGTTGACTCTGTTTTTGAGCGGCAGTCCGTTCGGAAAACTCTCCAGTGTCTTTCTGCCCATCACAACTACTTTTCCGGTTGTCATCTGACGGAACATCTTCATATCGTTCGGAATACTGACCAGCAGTTCATTGTTCTTGCCGATCGCCCAGTTCTTATCCACAGCAGCAATCAAATTCATCTTACTTATCCTCCTCTTTTCTCATTCTTTACACTTTTTATCCGGTAAATGTATTCTGTCATGCCAGCTTTTACACTGCAACCGGTATATGTTTGATCTGCGGTCCGGTTACGTAATCTTCTACATGCAGATCATCTACGGTAAATTCATAGAAATCTTTTTTCTCCGGGTTCAGCCATACTTTCGGAGCGGGATGCTCTTCTCTTGTGATCAGTTCCTCAATCAGCGGAATATGTCGGTCATAAATATGGGCATCTGCGATCACATGCACCAGCTCGCCGACGTACATATCACACACCTGTGCCAGCATATGCACAAGCAGGGCATACTGTGCCACATTCCAGTTGTTTGCCGTCAGCACATCGTTCGATCTCTGGTTTAAAATGGCATTGAGCGTCAGCTTATCCTCGCCCTTTTTCTGTGTCACATTGAACGTCATGCTGTAGGCACAAGGATAAAGATTCATCTCATGCAGATCCTGATGCACATAAATATTGGTCATGATCCGGCGGCTGTACGGATTATTCTTCAGATCGTAGATTACACGGTCCACCTGATCCATCTCGCCTTCTTTGTACTGATGCTTCACGCCGAGCTGATAGCCGTAAGCCTTTCCGATCGAGCCGTCCTCATCTGCCCATGCGTCCCAGATGTGAGAATTCAGGTCATGCACATTGTTGGACTTTTTCTGCCAGATCCACAGAAGTTCATCAAACGCACTTTTCAATGCCGTTCTTCGAAGCGTCAGTGCCGGAAATTCTTTTCGCAGATCGTAACGGTTAACCACGCCGAATTTCTTGATCGTGTACGCCGACTCATTCGTGTCCTCCCAGACCGGACGCACCTTTTCTCCTTCTGTGCTCACTCCGTTATCCAGAATATCTCTGCACATTCCCTTAAATACTTTATCTGCATAGCTCATGCCATTTCCTCCTGTCTTTTTTACCCCGTTTTCAGTTTCCAAGTTTGATCAGACTGTTGTCCTCTGCAAATCCGGCCGCATTATACAGAAACAGAACATCCGTATAATCGCCCTTTTCCATATATTCTTTGAGACTTTCGCTGTAATAGCGAAGATCCACAAAATCGACTTCTTTAAAATCATGCAGCGTAAACGGAATAAAACAGTGTGCGTAAGAATCCTGCACGACCAAAAGCTTCCGTTTGCTCTTGCTGTCTGTCTTTACTTCCACCAGACTCTGATTTCCGCCAAAATAAACGCTGTATTTGTCTCTTGTTTTCAGATAATCATACTGATAAATATCATCTGCCGTCTCGTTTTTCGCCACATAATTTACCTGATATTTTTCCTTTTTCTTCGGAATATAAACATGGATCGTATCGCTGCGGTTGCGTCCGCCGACCTTGGCATCAACCGTGCCGAAGAATTCATCTGTGAGCGTCTTCTTTTTATAATCAGACAGTGCAAGCGGAGAAAGTCCCTTTTCTTCTGCCCATGCCGCATACACATAATATGCTGCTTCCGTGGTCCAGTGGTGGTCTGTGCGGTAATAAAGCTGAATATTCTTATGTTCACGCAGAACACTTCCGCTGTCAAACCAAGTGCCTTCCGGCATTGCATCCGCAACTTTCTGAAGGTAGACTTCTTCATCGTACGGAGATGCATATTTCGGCAGATGATCTCTCAGAATGTCCACCGCATTCGGCACAACCATCGCTGTTGCATGGTCTTTGCCGTATGTTTCCACACACGTTTCCATGAAATTCTTCAGGTAACCGATATTGGCATTTGCACTCGGTGCCGTAAAGCTTTTGGAATGTGCCTCGATCAGATAATCATCGTCTGCAAAATATATATCCTTGCTCTCTGTTTTAAAAGTTGCCTTCTCGATCGCAGTCTTTGCACTGATCCAGCCATCCCGCATCGGGAACTGATCCGTCAGATACGTTTCAAAATCTTTTTCAAATTTTCCGGAAAAGCAGCTTTCAACTGATGGTTCCGGCATCTGTGCCAGTGCTCTGTTCTCCCTCTCCGAAAATTCTCTGGAAGGCATGACCATCGTCCAGATTGTCATTCCGAAGACCATGCACAGAAACACAGCGATCACTGCTATATTCTGCTTTTTTGTAGTCATATATTCTCTCCATTCTGTTTCCCTGTTTAAAGATGTTATGTTAATGTACAAAGATGCCTACGAATTGTTCCGTACTTCGTACTCTCACAATTCTATAAACATCATTAAAATCTAAAATATAAAAACGGATTGTACGTTGCATCTACCAGATAAGCGACTGACACAAAGAAGATCACCGCATAAAATGCAATGTAGATCACATTTTCCGCCCAGGTCCGCTTTCTGCCGCCAAGCACAACGCCGGCTGCTTTCTTTGGCAACATCGTCGAACCGAGGATCGCCAGAACAAACAGGACAGCATAATTACCAAGCAGGTAGATTGTCTCGTTATTCCACAGGCCCTGTCCGAATCCGCCAAACATGGCTTTCAGATACGAGATCCCATACGCCATATCTTCGCATTTGAAAATGATCCAGCCGATCACCACAAAAAACATGGTGTAAATCCGCTGAATGATTCCAGGAAGACGGTTCAGCACCTTTTTCAGCACCAGCTTTTCGATCAGCAGAAGTGCTCCGTAGTAGCAGCCCCAGAGAACATAATTCCAGTTCGCCCCATGCCAGATTCCGGTCAGCATCCAGACAACCAGAATGTTGCGGATCTGCTTTGCGATCTTGCAGCGGTTGCCGCCAAGCGGAATGTAAACGTATTCTTTAAACCAGGAACTTAAGGAAATATGCCATCTTCTCCAGAATTCCGTGATACTCTTTGAAATATACGGATAATTGAAGTTCTCAAGGAAATGGAAACCGAACATCTTTCCAAGCCCGATCGCCATATCCGAATATCCGGAGAAATCAAAGTAGATCTGGAACGTATAAGCCAGTGCCCCAAGCCATGCCGTACCTGCTGCCAGTCCATCGACCGGAAGTACTGCAATGGCATCCCAGAGTGCACCGATGTTGTTCGCGATCAGGACTTTTTTGCCAAGTCCGATCATAAAACGATGAATACCTTCTGAAAAATCGGAAGTATTTTCCTTTCTGTGCTCCATCTGCTCTGCGATCGTCTTGTACTGCACGATCGGTCCTGCGATCAGCTGCGGAAACATGGAAACATAAGTGCCATACTTGATCCAGTTTTTCTGAACCTCCGTGCTTCCCTTGTATACATCAATCGTGTATGACATTGTCTGAAACGTAAAAAAAGAAATACCGATCGGCAGCGGTATCCCAAGCAGTGGTATTCCCGCACCGGTTAATGTATTGACCGTCCCGATGAGGAAGTCCGCATATTTAAAAAATCCAAGAATGGAAAGATCCACAAGGATCGAAGTCATAAGAAAACGCTTCGCCTTTTTCTGATTGCCTTCCCTTTTCGCTTTGTCGATCCCTTTTCCGACGAAGAAATCCATGGTGATCGTAAAAAGCATCAGAAATACATACTTCGGTTCGCCCCACGCATAAAAAAACAGGCTGAAGAGCAGCAGAATGACATTCCGAAGCTTTCGCGGTGCTATATAGTAGAGGATCAGTACTGCCGGCAGAAACCGGAACAGAAACAACAGACTGCTGAAAACCATAATTAAAAACTCCCGTCTAAAAAAACTATTTACAATTATCGGGTTTATTATATAATATAGGAGGAGAAAAGACAATATTATTATTTTACAATACTTTATACTTTAAGATTAAGAGGGGACATTATGGTACAGCAGAAAAGACGAAAGCCGCGTAAAACCGCCCGCTTTCTTAATATGCTCCTGCTTGTCTTTGCGTTTTTAGTTGTTTTTGAAGGTCGTCTGATCATCAATATCGCTTCCAAAGGCGGCATAAACAAGCAGGTAGATGAGCAACTCAACGAAATATTCTCTTCCAGTGATTTTCAGAATCAGGACGAAGCTACGGCAGAAAGTGAGACTTCATCGGAAACCGCTTCCAAATATCCTGCCAACGTCACACCATTTGTAAACGGAGCCGGATCTACCTCCACTTCTTCCGTTACTGTGGACGACAGATGCATTGTAAAAAAACAGGCAACGCCGGTGGATGATTCTTACTTTTCTGATGCTGTATTTATCGGTGATTCCAGAGTCGAGGGATTCCATATGCAGTCCGGCATTACGCAGGGAACGTTCCTGACCGGTGTCGGCATGAACTGCACGGATATTTTTGAGACACCGTACATATCTACTGCCAGTGGAAATGTAACCGTAATGCAGGCACTGAAAAACAATTCTTTCAAAAAAATGTACATCATGATCGGTACCAACGACCTTGGTTATCCGGATTTTGAAGAATTCCGCAAGAATTATACAAAATGTCTTGCAGAACTCCGCAAACTGATGCCGAATGCCATTTTTTATGTCAGTGCCGTGCCATACGTGGAGGAAGCCAAAGTTCAGACCGGCGACTATGTAAACAACACTAACATTGACACGGTCAACCAGATTATCCTTGAAATCTGCAGTGCCAATGGTTATTATTATCTGAATCCAAACGAAGTGTTATCCAACGGAAACGGTGCACTTGCCGCCGATGCAACCAGCGACGGTATCCATATGTATCCGGAATACTGTGCAAAATGGCTGGATTATCTGCACACGCATTATGTGACAGCTGACAGCAGTTCCAGTGATTCTGAAAGCGAAACTGCATCTGAGAGTGAAACTGCTTCCGGTGCTTCTCTGTAACCTGGCAGAGCATACAGAAATCATGTTTCCGAAACGGTATGATTTTTTCAGGTTGTCCGTTTTCGGAACATTATTTGAGGCAGATGAAAGTCTGTTCTCACATTAATAAAACATAAAGCAAAGGAGATTAGAAACCATGAAAAAACTCATCACACTTCTTGTGACCATCGCTATGATCGGTGTCATGCTGACCGGATGCGGCGGTTCCGGCAAAGAAGTCACAGCAGACCCTGCAAAACTTGCAGAAGATCTTTCCAAAACAGCAAGCGGAGACACCCTTTCTTCTATTTCCGAAGATATCCTGGCTTCCACTTACCTGGTAGACACTTCCAAAATTGATTCCTGTGCTGCTTACGTCGGTACCGGTGCTACTGCATGCGAAGCTGTTGTCATCAAATGCAGCGACAGCTCTTATGTTTCAGAAGTAAAAGGACTTTTTGAAACACGTGTAAAAAATCAGTCCGATCTTTACTCTTCCTACAACGCAGATGAAGTAAAGAACCTGGACAATGCGATCATCAAGACTTCCGGAAACTACGCTGTTCTGTGTGTTACCAACGACACCGCAGCAGCTGAGAAAGTGCTCAAAGAAGCAGGTTTCTAAATCATACCTCAAATGTACACAGAAAAAGATATCATGTGATGTATAGACGTGCACCTCACAGTAAGTATGCCAGATACATTCTTAAACAGGTATACGGTATTTACAGGTAAAAAACAACAAGAAGCAGGGATCTCAGATCGAGAAACCTGCTTCTTGTGTAGAATGTGCAGTGATTCTAAGAAGAATATGTCAGCTTTCGCTGACCAGAATCACGCACCAAGTCTCACGTGTGTTCGACTTGAAAAAATACTTATCTCTATTACTATAGTGTTTTCCATATTTCCGGAAAAACTTCCACACTTCTTTTCAAAATCCCATTCATATAAGCGATCGCCACGCCATAATTGGTGATTGGAATACCAGCATCCTGTGCACAGGCGATCCGGTATTTCATTTCCCGCTCGTTGAGCATGCAGCCGCCGCAATGAATGATCATTCTGTATTCTGACAGATCCATCGGAAACTCCGTGCCGCTTGTAAAATGAAACTCTATCTCCTGCCCGGTGTGTTTGCGAATCCAGTTCGGAAGCTTCTCTGTCCCGATATCACCACACTGGCGATGATGCGTACATCCCTCACAGATCAGCACTTTATCACCATTTTTCAGATGATCCAGAGCTTTTGCTCCACGTACCTGTACTTCCAGCTCGCCTTTGTAGCGTGCAAAAAGAATGGAAAATGAAGTCAACATTACATTTGACGGTATTTCTTTTGCCACTTTGCCAAACACCTGACTGTCCGTGATTACAAGCTTTGGCTTTTTTCCAAGATTCTGGAGCGTATCACAAAGCTCATCGTCTCTTACCACAACCGCTGTTGCACCTGCTTCCAGCACGCCGCGAATTGTCTGCTGTTGCGGCAGGATCAGCCTGCCTTTTGGAGCCGCCTTATCAATCGGCACAACCAGGACTGCAAAATCTCCCATCTCAAGTAGATCTTCTACCAAAGGATATTCTGGTTTTTTCTGTTCTATTCCGGAAGCAATCTTTTCTTTCAGTTCACGGATCTGAAGATTTTTTGCAGCACTGACCCACAATACCGGAATCTTCTGTCCTCTCACAGATGCAGCATTTTCTGCTCTCTCTTTGAACTGCTGCCCTTTTTGACACTCTTCCAGCAGATCCGCCTTATTCATGACAAGGATACAGGGTATCTGCTTTTTTTCGATCTGCTTCAGTAATTTCTGCTCTTCTTCTGTAATCCCCTCAACTGCACTGCACACAAGGAGTACAATATCTGTCTTATTTAACACCTGATAACTTTTCTTTACTCGAAGCTTTCCAAGCTCACCTTCATCATCGATTCCCGGCGTGTCGATCACTACCACCGGACCTAACGGCAGAAGCTCCATCGCTTTATAAACCGGATCTGTCGTTGTCCCGGAAACATCGGATACGATTGCCAGATTCTGTCCGGTCAGTGCATTGATCAGGCTTGATTTTCCGGCATTTCGTTTGCCGAAAATCCCGATATGGATACGTTCTGACGCCGGCGTTGCATTCAGACTCATAGGCTTCTTCCTCCCGACACTCTTGCATTAAAAACGAAAATCTCTCTGACCGTCTTCAATCTCTTTTAAGTGGTACTCCAGTATCTCTCTTGTCTTTTCTCTTGGTACATTCGGAATCTCTTTCTCGATCAGTTTCAGACCGATTTTTCTGGTATCTTCTGATGCATAATCCATCAGATATTCTTTTAATGTCATCAATGCATTCGGATGACAGCAGTTCTGGATCTGACCGCTCTTGCACAGGCTCATAAAACGGTCTCCCGTTCTTCCTTCGCGATAACATGCGGTACAGAAACTCGGAATATAACCAAGGTGCATCAGCCAGTTTACAACCTCATCCAGGGATCGATTATCACTGACATCAAACTGTGCAGAATTATCATCTTCCGCTTCCGGTTCTACATAACCGCCAACGCTCGTTCTGGAACCGCCGCTGATCTGTGATACACCAAGATGCAGCACCCGTTCACGACAGGCCTGACTTTCTCTCGTAGAGACGATCATGCCGGTGTACGGAACAGAAATACGGATACATGCCACAATCTTTGCAAACGTATCATCGTCAATGCCATTATCAAAGGTTTCCGGATCAATGTCATCGGCTCTGCGGATACGCGGCACGCTGATCGTATGCGGTCCCACACCATGTACCGCCTCAAGGTGTTCTGCGTGCATCAGAAGTCCTGCAAATTCATAACGGTACAATTCCAGCCCAAACAGTACACCGATGCCTACATCGTCAATCCCCCCCTCCATGGCACGGTCCATTGCCTCAGTATGGTAAGCGTAATTGTGCTTCGGTCCGGTCGGATGCAGTTTTTCATAACTTTCTTTATGATAGGTCTCCTGAAAAAGAATATAAGTTCCGATTCCTGCCTCTTTCAGTTTCCGGTAATTTTCCACCGTTGTCGCAGCAATGTTTACATTCACTCGGCGGATCGCTCCGTTTTTATGTTTGATGCTGTAAATCGTCTTGATACTTTCCAGCACATATTCGATCGGATTGTTGACCGGATCCTCCCCGGTCTCCAGTGCCAGACGCTTATGCCCCATATCCTGGAGTGCGATCACTTCTTTTCGGATCTCTTCCTGTGTCAGCTTTTTGCGGCTGATATGCTTATTCTTTGCATGATATGGACAGTATACGCATCCATTCACACAATAATTTGATAAATACAGCGGTGCGAACATAACAATTCGATTGCCGTAAAAATCCTTCTTGATCTGCTCTGCAAGAGCGTAGATCTCCTGATTTTTCTCCTCGATATCACAGTCCAGAAGCACCATCGCCTCCCTGTGTTCCAGTCCCTTTCTCTTTTTTGCTTTCTCAAGGATCTGAGCGATCAGAGCTTCATTATGCTTATTTTCTTCCGCATAGCGAAGCGTCTCAAGAATCTCCTCGTGATTGATAAATTCTTCCGCTTTTTTTGATTCTCTGTCATACTGACACATTTTCATCTCCTGCCTTTCTTCTCCATAGTCTGACACATTCCCCAGGCTTTTTATCATTTAGCAGAACCTGTCGATATAAAAATGGATGCATCCATTTTTTCTCCATTTGTTCCCTGATTTATTTTATTATACCGACTCTGGATATGAATTGCAATCGTTGACTTTTTCTCATTTATAAGGTATGGTTTTGTTATTCTATGATGCCAGAATTTTGAAAGTGCGAAGTACAGAACAATCCACCCCAGTAGTCGAATATTGAAGGAGTATAGCTATGAAATATCAGAAATTATTAAGTCTCACCCGTCAGGCAGTCGATACTTACCAGATGATCGACGAAGGCGACCACATCGCAGTCGGCATTTCCGGAGGAAAAGACAGCCTGACGCTTCTGTGTGCACTCTATGGCCTGAAACGCTTTTATCCGAAATCGTTTGATCTGACTGCCATCACCGTGAACCTTGGTTTCCAGAATCTTGATTTGGAGCCAATCAAAAGAATGTGCCGGACACTTGAAATTCCCTATAAAATCGTGGATACACAGATTGCCCAAATCATTTTTGAAGAACGCCGTGAAAACAACCCATGTTCTTTGTGTGCTAAAATGAGAAAAGGCGCTCTCAATGCTGCCATCAAAGAACTTGGCTGCAATAAGATCGCCTACGCACATCATAAGGATGATGTGATCGAGACTATGCTTCTGTCTCTTCTTTATGAAGGACGCTTTTACTCGTTCCCACCGAAAACATATTTAGATCAGATGGATCTGACTGTGATCCGTCCGCTGTTTTTTGTCGATGAAGCGGATGTGATCGGATTCTGGCATAAATATCAGCTCCCGGTTGCCAAAAGTCCCTGTCCGGCTGACGGACATACACGCCGCGAGTACAGCAAACAGCTTCTGCGTCAGTTGAACCTGGAAAATCCTGGTGTCAAAAACCGGATGTTTACTGCCATTCTCAATGCGGAACTTTCTGACTGGCCGGATCGTATAATCCCTGACCGCCACTGATGGAAAGCGGAAGATATTTTCGCTGCTTTCTGCGTTTGTTGTATTTGGCAAAACCGGCCACTTTGTTGTAGACCCAGAAAGAATACAACAGCAGATCGTTCGCCTTGCCAATTTTTTCTTTGGTCGTACCATGATAATACGTGCCGCCTGCCTTGATCGGTGCTCTGCGTTTCACTTGCTCGATCAGATCGGATTCTGTATGGATCGGTTCACGAAATTCTGTATATGCCGTTCCAATGCAGTCCGCTTTGTGGGAATCACTGCCGCCAAACTCTGCCAGAAAGTACTTTCTGGCCGCCTTCTTTGCTTCCTGATTCCGTTCTTCCACTTCACAGGAATTGTATGCCTCAAGGAAATCAAACTCCTGCATGATCTTCGGATTCCGCTGATATTTCTTAGAACTTCCAAAACTTAAATATTTCTCTCCAAACGGATGTGCCGGTCCGAGAATTCCTCCGTAAGCATGTACGACCCTGGTCAGCAATTCTACCGGCATCCCTCGCATTTCCAAAATACGCGGCTTTACACCTTCCGGCAGAATTACCAGAAAATGTCCTGCATTGTTTGTATCATACTCAATTCCCTTCAGCACTACGAAGTCCGTATACTTTTTTCCTTTGATGTGATCTCTCCAGTATCTGTAACCATTATAAGAATTATGGTCAGATACCAACATTCCCTGATAACCTTTTTCCTTCAAAATGCGAATATATTCTTCAATTTCGACTTTTCCATCCAAAGATCCCTCTTTTGTATGGCAATGCATATCAAATTTCACAAGAAACTCCTTCCTGAAACGCTCTTTGTACTGAAAAACCACATTCACAGAACGCTGGTTTTTCAGCTTCTTGCCTGTCTGCGACGTGCATGACGTTCCTTCTGTTCATCTGCTTCGCTTTTTCTGTGACTTTTTTTCTCTCTCTTATCTTTTCCCTTTTCTTCTGTGACATCCGATGTCTCTGAAATATTTTCTGCCGGTTTTTCAAGCAGAAAAACACTGTAGCCTGCTGCCAGTGCCGCAAGTGATGAAACCGGATATACCCACCAGTCTTCCCGGTGCAGCAGCGTCTTTATAACAAAAAACATCAGTACTGCACAGACCAGAAACAGCCCCGCCCGGTAAAACCGAAAAGCCAGGATACCCAGGATCACCGCACAGACTGCACCGATTCCGAGACACAGTCTCACATTTGCGAACAGTACACGGCTCAGCTGATATCCGACAACCATTCCCATACATGCTGCTATTACACAGAACAGCAGCTTTCGAAATTCCTGAAATATGTTCATTGTATGTTTTATTCCTCCGTTCTTCTGACAATTGCCAGATCCTTGCGATTTTGATCATCTCCAAGAAATCTTTCCGTTTTTTGATTTCATGGTATAAACATGATCGATCCGCAGCCTAAAAGGATAGCTTTTGCGTTCAATCTGATACAGCTGTTTCTGCGGCCAGGCAGCCTGAATACTGCAGTCATACATCCTCCACTTGCCATCCATCTTCACTTCACACCATCCGTGCGGGCTGAAATAGGTGCTGCTGCTCACGCCACCGACCGCAACTCTGCTTTCATATCCTAATACACGTGCAATATAAGCCATTGAAGAAGCATAGCGATAACAGTTTCCTCTTTTGTTCTGAAACATATACGCTGCGTAAGAAGGGATTTTTCCTGCCGACGGAATATCACCAATGATCCTCTGATACGGATAATAATTGCACAACGTCCAGAAACAGGATTTCAGACGTTCCTGCGGACTTTGCTTCACTGAAGAATTTTTCATGACCAATGCAACTGCCATCTTAATCTCTTTCGTTGTCACACGAACTCCGCTCTTATCCACATAATAGTAACCTTTTTTCTTATTTCCGACGATTTTATTTTTCTGAAGTTCGCCTTTTTTATCAAAATAATAATATCTACCTTTTATCTTCTTCCAGCCGGTAACTTTGACTCCTTTTTTGCTGTAATAGTACGTCTTACTCTTTACTTTCTGCCAGCCTGTTTTTTTCACGGCTGTTTCTCTTTCTTCTGTATTGCCTGTGTTATTTTCTGTTTCTGCAGCGTTTCCTGTGCCGCTCTCTGCTTCTGCTATATTTTTCATACTTTCTGTAACAGAACCAGCTGCAAAAACTTCTGTCCTGTTCTGATATCCCACTACAGACAGCATTCCGAAAACTGCAGCCCCCATCGCCACAAATCTTTTTCTTCTTTTTTTCATAACTCTTTCTTCTCCCAGTCGCTGATGACTCTCATTTCTATAAATGACCAGCAACACCTCTGTTTGACTTGATCTTTTATTTTTTCTATTACTCTTCTGTCAAGTATAGCACAGGTGCTCTTTTTTTGCTACCTTAATCCGATAAAAAGCACCTGGAAGCTTTTTCAATTACATCCAAGTCTCATTTACGTTTGTTTTAAATAAAGATAAAAGGCACCCGCTCTTTTCTCTGATTCTTAAGAACGGATGTCTTTCGCTTTTTATTTCTTATACCACTTTTTATTTTATTCTTCTGCTGTCTCTTCTGTCTCTGTCTCCGGTACAACATTATGTACGGCTGTTACCGTTGCCACAACTGCTTCCGGATCGGTTGACAGATCAATCTCTTTATCTTTTGCAATCTCCAGATCCTTTACACGGATCGTATCGCCGACCTTCATATTTCCAACATCTACTTTTACTTTATCAACCAGTGCTGCCGGCAATGCTTTGTAGGCGATCTCACTTAAACCTTCCTGTACAACACCGCTTGCAACTTTCTCTGCATTTACCAGAATGACTTCTGCAACGGAATGAACTTTTTCATTGCTTACCAGAGCCTGGAAATCAATCTCATCCACTCTTCTTGCCATTGCATTGTACTGAATGTCTTTGATCAGGGCATCATACTGTTTGCCGTCTACTTCCAGCATAACCTGACTGCCTTTGTTATCTACTTTGAGCAACTGCTCTACATCTTTCTTACTCAGCTTCAGCATGATAGAATTTTCTATCTCTCTGCCAAATAAGTTACCAGTAACAAATCCTTCTCTTCTTAGTTTCTTTGCTTTTTCATCTGTGCTTCTTTTTTCAGCTTTTAAAGTATTCATTTATCTTTTCCTCCAAAAATCTGATTTCTTAGCAGCCTTCAACAAAGAGGTTTTGTTAAGTTCTTTCTTGTTACGCCTATATTATAGTCGTTATATAACAAAACGATTAACCAAAAATCAAATTCTTTTCGGCTCTTATTTGTGCATTTTTTTCATATTTTCTGTAAAGCGGACATTCACAATCCGCTTCTCTGCATTCAAAAAATAGTACAATTCTTCGGAAGCATCCGGATTTATTTCTCTTTTCTGAGCCTCCAGCATCCGTTTTACCTTTTTTTCATCGTGGATCAGACGCACACCGCTTACCACCTGACCAATCGCTGTCTTTCCGGAAACGCTCATTCCAAGCATCCGGAAAAATCTCCTGTTTTCCGTCTCACATCCCGGAATCGGCCGGATATGCACGATTGGGATACCACTGACTGCCGCTTCGGTAGAAGTCAGTCCTCCCGGTTTCGTAAAGATCACATCACAGGCTTTCAGATAAAGAGGCATCTTTTTTGTGTAACCGACAAGCGTTACCTCTTTTCTGTTTTTATATTTCTGCTGAAGCTTTTTCTTTAACTTCTGGTTGCTTCCACAGATGACCACAAGATTTTCCTTTTTGCTTCGCATTGCCAGCAAAAGTTCCAGGATATGCACGATTGCTTTTGTTCCCATACTTCCTGCCGTCAGCAGAAAATATTTCTTTTCCTGCTCCAGTCCAAGCATATCGCGTGCCTGTTCTCTGGAAATATCCTCCCGGCACTGCCTGGATACCGGAATACCAAACGCTTTCAGTTTATATGCCGGAATTCCTCTTTTTATGATCTCCGGATGCAGTTTTTTATGCGGTGTAATATAATAGTCGCAGTCGGTTTCTTCCCAGAACGGGATACAGGTGTAGTCTGTCATCACGGCCACCGTAAGCGGCAAAGCAAACCCATTTCTTCGCATATAAGTAATCGTTTCTGCCGGATAAAGATGTGGCATAACGATCGCATCCACCGGATTTTCCTGAAGATATTCTTCCAGATAGTGTGCCATTCTGGCATTTGCATAATACACCGGAGATTTTTTCATCAGTCGACTTACCACCATTCCAAGTTTATACGCCACGCCAAACATGGCCGGTGCTTTTTTAACAACCTTCACATAACCATCCCCGACCAGTTTCGATACTCCATTTCCGGCAAGAGACAGATAATCCAGCACTTCTGCACAGTCACCATGCTCACGGATTGCTTCTGCGATCGCCTGTGCCGCCGCATTATGTCCGCCGCCTGTATTACAGGATAAGATTAGCACTTTCATTTGATTTCTCCTCCATCAGATGATGCTTATAGATCACAATACACGAAATCAGGACACATCCTAAAAGAATCGCAGGTATGGGAACCAGAGACAGGCAGCCGACACAAAAACAGCCAAAAGTCACAATTGAACGTCTGCGATGTGAACGGATCTTAAAAACCACCGAAAATAAGATATAAAAAAACGCCAGCAAAAGCACCGGTTTCCAGATTGGAAACAACGCCAGCAGTACCCCAAAAGAAACTGCAATTCCCTTTCCACCTTTTCTTCCGTGAAAAATTGAGAAGGCATGTCCAAACACCGGTGCCGCCATCACAAGAGCAAAGATCAGCTCCTCTGTACTATAATTCTGACGATACAGTATCACCGGCAAATATCCCTTGCCCATATCCGCCAGCAATGTCAGAATCCCGCACCAGAATCCGCCAAACACAAATGCATTATACGTTCCCGGATTTTCATCCTCTGCAAGTTTTCTGATATCAACGCCTTTCAACAGCCATGTGATGCGATATCCAAACAACATGCTCCCCAAAAAATATCCAAGAAAAACATATGCCAGTTGCATCCTTCTTTTCCTCCAGCCTCTTTTTCTTATTCGAAAGGCAGTTCAAAAGAAATATCGCTTTCCATATCTTCCGAATATCCCTCTAACTCCTGTTCGTATTTCTGCAGAGCTTCCGTAACTGCCATCCGCTCCTTTTCCTTTCCGTTTACAAGATACAGATCAGCCGCCGCCATAAACAGAATATCATTCTCATCTGTACAAGGCGTATCTTCTGAAATATATTTTCTTACAACGTCCTCCGCCCCTTCCAGATCTTTCAGGGTCATTTTTGCGTACACAAGAGCTGTTGCAGCCATCTCATGCTGATCTTCTGCATACCATTTCTCACAGAATTTCAGTGCTTCTTCCTTTTTATCTTCCGCAGCCAGAGCTGAAGCGATCCGAAACTTCAAATCCCCCGGATATACTTCCTGCCACTGGAACAGATTCAACAGTTCCTCACATCTTTCCATTAATTTTTCATGTTCTTCCCTTGCATCCAGCTCGTCCAGATAATCCTCGATCCAGTCTGCCACACCATACGCAAAATCCGTAGCATCATCCATTTTCAGGATCTCAGCTGCATACTGCGGATCTTTTTCTCTTCCCTGTGCAACAAGTTGTTTGAAGACTTCATAAGCCTCATCCCACTGAGGACAGTTATCCTCCAGCTCACTCATATAACAAATTTCCGTCAATTTATCAAATTTTTTCCATAATTGCTTCATTTTCTTCTCCTGTTCTTTTTCATAGTTTGTTTTTATGTTTTATTCACGTTTCCATTTTCTTCATTTTACACATACAGTATTTTTACGTCAAGAATATTCGCCGTATATTTCTTAACAAATCTATCTCTCATTTTACTTTTATCTCTCATCTTCCTGCAAGGCGATTTTTATCAGCATAAGTATAAAAATAGCACGCATCTCTGCGTACTATACTCCTTTAATCAAATACAGTTATTTTCATAAATTCTATCATATACTTTCTGAGCTTCTCGTCCAAACTCATTGTAATCATAATAATCTGGTGGTGCAAATCCTTTTCTATCAATACAATCCCCAATAGCATCCAATATTTGTCTGACCTTCCCCTGAAGAATCCATCGGTGTATAGCAGTCGTCTGTCGTTTTCTTCGGTTTGAATTTTTCAACAAATTCTTCATAAGTTTTGCTTTTTATGTTTCTCACCTCCTTAAAAAAGGGTACAAAAATACCACCAGTCGAAAGACCAGTGGTAAAACTACGGAACTAATTCCGTTATTCCCTTTGCTGCTTTATATAACCTTTGCATAATGCTGTTTTCGCTCAGATATTCAAGACCTTTTAAAGTGATACGGATGTCATCGATATCCACACTGGTTCCACCTGCTACATATTTCTGTATCTTTACCCCTTTTATATATCCTGCATCCAACAACATTTCCATGTATTTATTCCAACGTTCATCAGAAATCTTCAATGCTTCCGGACTGATGCTGTCCGGATTAAACTTCTCCAGATCCATGGACCTTTCCAGTGTAAAAAGTATTTTGTAAATGATTTTGAAATTGTCCATAAGCATCACCCATCATAGCTTTTCAGCTTCCACAATTCGACTTTCGAGCGGATAAATGCAATATCCTTCTCCAGAAGCTCTCTTTCTTCCGGCGTGATGTCGTTGTATTTTCCCATCTCATAGCGTGGGATATGGTACGACAACTGTTCCAGTACTCTCTCCTCCAGAATGTCATGCTCCACTTCATAAGCTCCAATCGCAATGATCCAGAGTGCTTCTGACGTGCCAATGAGCAGCTCATTATCTTCATCTGTCATTCTGTCGGTAACCTGTCTTGGTGTCCATCCATGATTTTTGATATAACGCATAGCATCTTCAACATCATCCTTATATTCCTGATATGTAAGATCATCTTCTGCTCTCATACTTCATCACCTCAAGCATCATCTAATTCGTCTGATAAAAAATGTCATCCCTTATTGATTCCAACATGTATGTCTTCGGAGATGCTTCATAGTTTGCGTCCATCCAATATACGGATTCGTCTTCAATATACTCCATGAAATCAATCTCTGTATCAACATCTATTTCAAAGTTGCCATTCTTCTCTGATTTTAGCACACGCTGAACAAGTTCATTATCCGGATACATTTTTTTAAGAAATTCAATTTGATCACTTTTGAGTTTAAACTTTCGCATTTTTTATTCTCCTAATATAGTCGGCGTCTGTTGGATTACATTGTAGCAGTATACCGCTGTCTGGATTTACTGTCACAGTTGCGTATTTTCCGATATACTTCTGACTTCTTCGCCCCTGCCTGTCGGTCTTCACAGTTCTGACATCTAACAGCGTTTTTAATGCTTCGGATATATCGTCCACTGTTACTCCTGATCTTAGTTTTCCTGTTTTAGGATCGCTCATGTTTCCAAATTTTTCAGGCTCATTATACTTCATCTGCCTGAAATCCGCAAGGCTTCCTGCATCTTCTTTCAGGACTTCCCTGTACCGTTCGTACTGGTTCGAATCAATCTTAGCATTTCGCATCATCTCCGGCGTATAGCGTACGTTCTGCTGGTTTCTCACCTCCTTAAAAATGGGTACAAAAATAGCACGCATTTCTGCGTGCTTAGGCTATTTCATGAATCATCTGATTTTGAAGGGGCAAAAAAGGGGCAGGATTTTGCCGTTCTGTTCCGGCACAGAAAAACAAAAAACGACTGAAAACCTTGATTTTACAGGGTTTTTCAGTCGTTTTCCTATATATGCATATTGCAAAAAATGCCGCAGACCGGAATCGAACCGGTACGGGTATCACTACCCACGGGATTTTAAGTCCCGGGCGTCTGCCAGTTCCGCCACTACGGCATATTCATTATAAATGGGACCTACAGGGCTCGAACCTGTGACCCTCTGCTTGTAAGGCAGATGC
>ERZ1035006.298-NODE-298-length-41534-cov-12.328407_pt1 | contig 41534 bp, 34 predicted proteins | sample MGYA00520694_ERZ1035006 | MGnify/ENA primary metagenome ERZ1035006 (study PRJEB33766, sample SAMN09781746) | gut metagenome | biome: gut microbiome | host: Homo sapiens | place: Madagascar | study: EMG produced TPA metagenomics assembly of the PRJNA485056 data...
AGAAATGTATTGAGAAGGGAACACCTTTTGTCATCCGGCAGGAGCACTGTCTGCATTGTGGAAACTGTTATGAAAACTGTCCGGTGAAAGCGGTGATCAGGAAATGAATCAGGATGACAGGCTGCTATCAGCCTTGCCATGAGGAAACCTATGACAATGAAGAGACTATTAAAAAAATGGTACTGAGTCAGGGATTCCAGATTAAAGACAGGGAACTGCAAAAACCGGAAGACGGAGAAGTTAAGCGTATGGTTCCGTCTGGTCTGATTCTATATTGCCCACACTGCGGCAAGCCGATGAGCATGAATCTCAGATCGGATCAGACATTTGTTGAAGATGACGGATGGCACCGGGCGGCAGAACGGTACGAGAAATTTATACAGGATCATAAAAAGCAGAAAATAGTGTTCCTTGAACTTGGTGTAGGATATAATACTCCTGGTATTATAAAATATCCGTTTTGGCAGATGACAGGCACATTTCAACATACATTTTATGTGTGTCTGAACCAGGGAGAAGCATATGCACCGGAAGAAATAAGGAGAAAGTCTGTCTGCATGAACGAAGATATTGGAGAAATTCTGAAGGAGCTGTAGACTTGACTATAGCCTCTTTGGACTCTGTCAGAGCAGGTGAAAAATTATCATTTCGCCAGTTCATCCACAGGAATCAGCATACAGGCGCAGAAATTCTCCATAGGCTGGAAACATTTGATGACCAGTTCACGGTTGATTCCCGGACTGTGGAAGCGGATATGCCTGCCGCCTCCATTTACGGCCACATCTGTATAAGTGGGCAGAAGCTTACGTGCCCCGTAGGGAAAAATTTTATAAAAAGACTGGTCCAGAATATCCTCCTCGGTTTTCTTCTCCAGCTGCTCAAAGGCCTTATTGCAATAGCGGAAAAGAAAATCAATACCAGAGCCATCCTCATTGTAGATCAGTTCAATAACACAACAGGCAATGGGCATTTGGTTCAGGATGGAAAAACGTGAATGGGCATCTGCAAAGGAACTGCCGGGATCCTGATGCAAAGTTTTATTAAGAGATTTATGCGCTGCGGCAGTACGCTTGCGTCCCTCAAGAAGGGTGCCGTCATTCATGTGGTATGTACAGTTTTCAATATGATCGACTTGCTTTCTGGAAACAAGAACACCCTTATTTATATTGAGAAAGTTATAGGAAACAAGAACCTTGAAAAATTCTTTTACGGTAATAAACGTTCTTACAATACGTCCGTCAGTCATGTAAACACAGGTTTTATTCTCTTCTCTGGTCAGATACTTGATGTCATTTATATGGATGTTGTGTCTATAGAAAAATTTCTGTATTTTTTCATCCATTTAACCAGCCCCTCCCTGAATTTGTAGCCTATTTTCGTACAGTATAGCATGGAATCCACCGTTTGTCATTATTGTTATAAGAAAATTATTAGAGAAAATATAGTAAAAAACTATACTTTTTTAGAAATCCATAGAAGGCAGGCTCCCGGGATGAAAAATATTTTTCTAAAGTATCTGAAAAGGTAGAAGGGTTCACGGAAAGAATATGGGGTGCAACGCTGTAATATTTTCTTGCGCACATAAAATATGTGTGATATTATGTACAAAAAGGGGGGATAAAAAATGAAAAAAATGGACAATAAGCCCAAAGGAGAGCAATTATTTATTCTATTTTTAATGTTTGCTGCACTTTTGGGCGCTTTTGGTGTTATGGGATGTGGCGGACAATCCTGTGAGACACCTAAATGTGGCAGTGAAGATGCATATATAGGAGGAAAGGCATCGGGCTGTTCTATACCTGGCTGCGGAGGCTGTTTGTCCTCCGGAAGAGGCTGTAATTCTTCCTGTTGGCCACAGTCCTGTAAATTTGTTAAGTTTACCGGCGAAGATAATGAATATGATACAGTTGTACAGAAAATCTCAGCGTGCGATGTTCAGTATTATGGAGATGGATGTATGGGCTGTGGGCAGTCCAAAAAGAGCTGCTATACCGGATGTGTAAAAGCAGAAGGTTCTTCAGAAAAAATGAATGGATTTTTCTATGGAACCAGCGACAGCTCTGAGCATTTTATCGGATGTACAGATGGATGCGGCGGATGCATTGGAACCGGAGGCATTCTTGGAAATACAATGGAGGAAATTGAGCAGATTACAGGAGTAGATTAACATTGTACCCATATATACATATTATTTTGCCGTCCTATACGGTAATGGCATTGCTTGGAGGATTTGTGGCTCTATGCTATATTTTCTTCAGGCTGGAAAAATTTAGTGTTGAATTTTCGACGTTTTTAAAACTGTTTTTCTTTTGCGTACTTGGCGGCATTGTCGGAAGTAAACTTTTATTTGCACTCACACAATTAAACTGGCTGTTCCATAATTTCTCAGTTGAAAACATGATTCTATTGATACCGCAGAGTGGATTTGTGTTTTACGGCGGTCTGTTTGGAGTGATTTTTACTCTTCTGTTCTTTACCAGAAAAGATAAAGATCTGCGAAACAGAATTTTTCGTATGGCGGTACCTGCAATACCTTTATTTCATGCATTTGGAAGAATTGGATGCTTCCTTACCGGGTGTTGTTACGGAAAAACACTTGAAAAGAGTCTGCTGCTCTGCGGAATTGAGTTCACAAGGATACCAGTTCAGCTTATAGAAGCATTGGCTGAATTTATTCTGTTTGCCGTGCTTATAATATTGGACAGAAGAAAAGAGAAAGCAGATTTGCTGAAAGTATATCTTTTATCATATGCGGTTATAAGATTCATAGATGAATTTCTTCGAGGCGATGAGATTCGGGGAATATACTGGAGCTTATCTACAGCGCAGTGGATTTCAGTTATTATCATAGGAACCTATTTGATTCGCAGCGTAAAAGGTAAAAAAGCAGGCACTTTGGAATGAAAATTTCAAGTGCCTGTTGGTCATTAAAGGAATATATGGTTGTAAATTTGTGCGTTTACAAAAGCGTGCAAATTGTCCGACAATAATACACTTTTCGTTCATTTTTCTTGAATCAATAGACGCAATGTGCTATAATTTTCGTATAGTTTTTTGAAGGTGAGAATGCGTTATGTTAGAACACAGGAAAATTCAGAACCTGAACGATTATTTTATTCCGCTGGATAAGCGGCAGGGCAGGGCAGTATATTTTAGCCGGATCAATGGATATTCCCAGGAGATCCGGGATTTTATAAAGAGATACTATGACATTGCCAGACGCTATGGAGTTGTCATTGAAGGGAAGCTTCCCAATCCTGATGAGAAAAATCTTTCTTATTATGACGAAATAATGGGAATGGCTTTTCAGATGGATCTGGGATTTATTGACGCCAGTTTGAAGAAATGGATTCCCAGGATGAATGATCTCCAGAGGAAGAATGTGGCAGGTTCTATTTTGGACTCTCTTTCTTCCATGGCGAGAAGCGGCAAGACAGAGAATATGCTAAAGAACGCATACATCAAATTTATGTGCTGGCTGTACTACAAATTTGAAAGAATTGTAAACCAGCTTGGCGAGAACAACCTTCCGAAGATACTTTATGAGGGCAACATCAGTAAATACGAATTAATGTTGATTTCCATTTTGTCAAATGCAGGCTGCGATGTAGTTCTGCTGCAATATCAGGGAGATCAGGAGTATTTAAAGACAGACCCCGGGTCAGAACTTTCGGATGACCTTCAGATAACTGGAATGCAGCCGTTTCCCCAGGGATTTTCCATTAAGGAGATCCGTGAAGAGATCCAGAATGATTTTAATAATGAGAGACTTTATGGAACGAAGCCCACTGTTGGCAACTGTACCAATGCATGGATAAAGGGAACCGGACTTGTTGATCTGAAAGAACCTGTGACCATGCGGGGAAAAGATCCCGCATTTTTTTATAACTGTTTTTACCGGATCAACGGCGCAGAAGATAAACTTACTTATGAGAACGAGCTGTTTCAATTTCAGCAGGAAATAAAAAATGCCAGGAGGAAGCTGGTGATCGTGAATAACGAGATACCCAGGCCTCTTCCAGAGGAAATTTCACAGATAAGGCGGAATAATTACAGCAAGCTGGACCAGATGATATTTGACCTGGCAGGAAATATTTCCTATACAGGCAATGTGGAGCTGCAGCGGATCATGCACAAGGCTTTTGTTGATGTGATGCTCGCAGAGTCCAAAAAGAGTGATGGGAATCTGAACCGCCTTACCAATAAGGCTGTATACCTTCTTTGCTGGCTGAAGCGCTATCTGCCGGTACTGTTTCCCAGCTGGAAAATGCCGGAGATTTCCTGTTTTATTCATCTGGGAGCATGCAAGACGGAGAATGAAGCAATGTTTCTTTCCTGGCTTGCACGGATGCCGGCAGATGTGCTGATCCTTTGTCCTGACCTGAATGAGAAATGCTGTCTTACAGATAAACTGCTGTACGAGATTTCCTATTCAGACAGCATTATTCTGAAAGCATATCCTCAGGAAAGCTCTCAGGTGAAGATCGGTACGGTGGCTTATCATGCAGAGCGGGAATTAGATACTCTTTTGTATCAGGACAGCGGTCTGTACCGGAACCAGCAGTATGACCAGGCCAATATTATCAATCTTCAGACCATGTATGAAGAGATTAAGCTTTTGTGGGATGAGGAATTGAAGTACCGTCCTAATTTCAGCACGGCAGATGGTGTGGTGAACATACCGGTAATTTTCGCAAAGGTGTGCGGTGTGAAGGACGGAGATGTAAATGCTTACTGGCGTTCTATAAGAGCACTGCTTACAGAAGATACCATTCTGATTTCCAGGGCGCCTTATATAGAGCCTACAGCTCCAAATCCTATGAAAACCTATGCACCAGAGTTTTTCAAAAATGGAAAGCTTCAGAAAAATAAAATAAAGAACCATCCTATGTACCCTTACAGCATCCTTCGGGAAGATATGCAGGAATTTATTCTGGACAAGCTTGATGTGCTGATACAGAAGCACATGATAAGGGGAATCGGGGTAAATGGGACAGAATATACAGTAATTGCACAGATTCTGAATCTGCCGAGGGAAATCGTACGGCTGATACAGAAATTTGATTTTACAAAAAAGAATCCGAAACTGATATATATAAATACAACAGAAGCTGTCATATCTCTGGAGGATTCCATTATAGTCACCTTTTTGAATCTCATAGGCTTTGACATTCTGTTCTTTGTTCCAACGGGATATCAGAGTGTGGAGAGACATTTTAACACGAGCCTGATGGAGGAGCATCAGATTGGGGAATACAAATATGATCTGCAGGTTCCGGACCTGAAGAATCTTCCATTAAACAATACACGCCTTACCTGGCGGGATAAAATTTTTAAGAGAGGTAATTGATATGGGTCTTGATTTCAGCAAAACAACAGCTGCAACGACAGCAAGTGCGGCTGTAGCGCCTGCACCGAAGAATGAGATTGTAGAAGTACAGCCTTATGATATTGTGGCAGACCGGCAGCAGATGAACGCAGAGCTTGTGAACTCAGAAGAAGTGGACAAGCTGGTAAGCACCATCGAGATTGACAATCCGGCTACTATCGTCAACTTCGGAGCGCAGGCAGCAGAAGAGATTTCCAAAACATCAGATATGGTTCTGAACAGCGTAAATATGTCCCAGCTTGATGACAGCAGCGAGCTTCTCCAGACACTGACTAAGATCATGTCTCAGTTTGATATTGATGAAATTAAGGAAAAGCCGGGATTATTTGGGAAGCTTTTTGGCAATGCTAAGAAGCAGCTGGATAAGATCCTTAACAAATATCATACTATGGGAGACGAGGTTGACAAGATTTATGTGCAGCTGAAGGGCTACGAGTCTGAGATCAATCAGTCTAACAAGAAGCTGAATGCCATGTTTGAGACAAATGTAAACTATTATCATGAGCTGGTGAAATATATTCTTGCCGGAGAGCAGGGATGCCATGAGATCGAAACCTACATTGCCAAACGTCAGGCAGATATGGAGCAGACTGGCGATCAGACGATTCAGTTTGAGCTGACCAATCTGAACGAGGTACTGAATATGCTGGAGCAGCGTACACAGGATCTGCGGGTAGCTGAGAATCTTGCCATGCAGTCCCTCCCGATGCTGAAAACAATGGAGTTCAGTAACTACAATCTGATCAGAAAGATCAATTCTGCATTTATTGTTACTCTTCCTGTATTTAAGCAGGCACTGGCACAGGCTGTTCTTCTGAAGCGTCAGAAGATCCAGGCAGAGGCAATTTCCGAACTGGATAAAAAGACAAATGAGATGCTGATGAAGAATGCACAGAACAATGTGGAGGTTTCCAAGATGACTGCCAGAATGGCATCTGGAAGCTCTATCCAGATTGAGACCCTGGAGAATACCTGGAAAACGATCACCAATGGAATTGAGGAAACCCGAAACATTCAGGCAGAGGCTAAGAAGAAACGCATTGAAGATCAGGCAAGACTGGAAGCGATCAAGGCAGATTTCCAGAAGCAGTACCATATGCCGTCGGCTGCAAGATAGTCGGAATACATTTAAGGTGAGCTACACAAATCAACATACAATAGAATCATTTTAAGGAGGAAATACGTTATGCCTATCAATTTATCAAAGGGACAGAAAGTCGATTTAACCAAGAAGAATCCAGGCCTTAAGAAAATTATGGTTGGTCTTGGATGGGACGTAAATGCATTTGATTCCGGTTTTGATTTTGACCTGGATGCAGCTGCATTTATGCTGGACGCAAGTGGAAAATGCCCGTCAGATAAGGAATTTATTTTCTACGGCAACCTGGTTCATTCAAGTGAGGGCGTGAAACACATGGGTGACAACCTTACCGGTGAGGGCGAAGGTGATGACGAGCAGATCCTGGTAGACCTTACCAAGGTTCCGGCAAATATCGAGAGAATCGCATTTACCGTTACCATTTACGAGGCAGAGGCAAGACATCAGAACTTCGGACAGGTTTCCAATTCCTATATCCGTCTTGTGGATGAGACAACCGGCACAGAGATGATTCATTACGACCTGGGCGAGGATTTCTCTATTGAGACAGCCATCGTTGTTGGTGAGCTTTACAGAAACAACGGCGAGTGGAAATTTAATGCCATCGGAAGCGGCTTCCAGGGCGGTCTTGCAGCTCTTTGCGGACATTATGGAATTCAGGTAGCATAATTAGAGAGCATTTTTCAAACACGCTCTGGGGGGGGCAAAGGGTATTTTGCCCTTGACATTACTTATAAAGTCATAGATCCAGGGCAGTCCCCTGGAACGGACAGGAGGAAATTATGTCAATAAGTTTGCAAAAAGGACAGAAAGTCAGCTTAACAAAGGAAAGTGCAGGCTTAAACAGTGTGATCGTTGGTCTTGGCTGGGATGAAGTACAGCAGGCACAGAGTGGCGGCGGCGGATTTTTCGCTTCTTTATTTGGAAGCAGTCAGAAGCAGCAGGATATTGACTGCGACGCATCAGCGATTTTGTTGAAGAATGGACATCTGGAAAGTAACAGAGACATTGTTTATTACGGAAATCTTACCCATGTTTCCGGAACAGTGCTTCACCAGGGAGATAATCTTACCGGAGCAGGAGATGGTGACGATGAGCAGATCATCATTAATCTTGCCAAGGTTCCGGCAGAATATGACAGAATCGTGATCGTGGTAAACATTTACCAGGCAGTGCAGAGACGCCAGCATTTTGGTATGATCCAGAATGCGTTTGTACGTCTGGTGGATACGAGAAATAACAAAGAGCTCTGCAAATACAACCTGACCGAGAACTATTCCGGAATGACGGCAATGATCTTTGGCGAGGTATACAGACATAATGGCGAATGGAAATTCAGTGCTATCGGACAGGGAACTACAGATCCAGGTCTTAGTGAACTGAGCAGAAGATTTATTTGAACGCAGATAAGCATTCCCCCCGCTTCAGGTGCGCAGAGTATTAAGTGGCGGGTGAGGGGGGATGCTTCTGTCAGTGGAAGCCTTCAGCTCCCACTGGCAGATCGCGAAGCGACTGCGTTTATGAGCAAGTAGCGAAGCGGATTGCGAATGTCCGCTTTACGCACGGAACAAATATCGAAAGGAGAGGGGCTATTTCGGTAGTTTCTCTCTGTTTTCAGCTAAACAGGAGGATTTACATCAGCGATGAGTGACATGAACAAAGAAAAACTGATGCTGGGCTTGTCTGATTCCCAGGTGGAGAAAAGCAGACAGGAATTTGGCACAAACAAGCTGGCGAAGAAGGAAGCAGAATCACTGTGGTCTATGTTTATCAGTGCATTTGATGATATCTGGATCAAGGTACTCTGTGCAGCACTGGTATTAAAGATCGCATTATCTGTACTTGGCATTTTCGTACCTGCCCTGGCAGGCGAGAACGATGCTGTTGAGATCATCAGTATTATCCTTGCAATCGGACTTGCAACCGGATTCAGCACCTTATCTGAATACAGAAACAGTTCCAGAAGCGAAGCTTTACAGGAAGAATACAGCAAAACCTATGCCAAGGTTATGCGTAACGGTAAACTGGTGAGCATTCTTACCAGCGAGATCGTAAAGGGTGACGTTATTCTGGTGCAGTCTGGTGACAAGGTTCCGGTAGACGGTGTGCTTTTTGAAGGCCATATCAAGGTTTCCCAGGCAGCATTGAACGGTGAGTCCCGTGACGAGACGAAGAAAGCTGCTGACAACATGGATGACGCAGAGTCAACTGATTACGGCTCCGTAAGCAAGATCTTTATGGGTTCAGTAGTAACCTCCGGCGAAGGCTACATGGTGGCAACTGTAATCGGTGACGCTTCTGAGCTTGGTAAGATCAACAAAGCCCTCACAGATGACGAGGAAGAAGAGCGAAAAGATACCTCCAGCCTGAAGCTGGAAGTCGTTGCAGCCGGAATTGGTAAATTAGGTGTTTCCGCAGCCGCAATCGCAGGCGTTTTACACGTTGTACTCAGCCTGGTACGTGCAGATGAGGCAATTACAGTAGTATCTGTTCTGTTGCTTGTTGCTGAGGCTGTTATGCTGATGGCATCTATCGTTATCATGGCAGTTCCGGAAGGACTTCCTATGATGAACAGCCTGGTTCAGTCTATGAACACAGAGTCTATGTATAAAAAGAATATTCTTGTAAGCCATAAGGCTGCATTTTCCGATTCTGCATATATGAACATTTTGTTCAGCGATAAGACCGGAACTATCACACAGGGAAATCTTTCTCTTGTAGAATTTATCACTGGAGATGGAAAAATTGCAGAACATATGGAAGATGCGGCCTTCGTCGAAGCTATTACTTTAAACAACCTGTCTAAGGTTTCCGCAGAGGGAAAAGCAATCGGAAGCAACAACATGGACCGTGCTCTTCTTACCTATGCCCTGAACAATGGTTATAAAGAGTCCCAGAGTGCTATGGACAAGGTTGAAGATATCAGCGGATTTGATTCTGAAAAGAAGTGTGCGACGGTTACTTTGAAGGATGGTTCTGTATATTGGAAGGGTGCTACCGAGAATATCATTGACAAGGTAACACACTATATGCTTCCGAATGGCGGTCTGAAGGAGTTTACAGCAGCTGACAAAAAGGCTGTACAGGAACAGATGATCGCAGAGGCAAAGAGAACGATGAAGCTTCTTTCTGTTGCCAAGCTTGAAGATGGAAAGACCATTCTCATGGCAGTCCTTTGTCTGAGAGATAATGTAAGAACAGATGCGGTTGAGACTGTTGAAATTCTGAATGATGCCGGTATCCAGGTAGTAATGGTAACTGGTGATGCAGAAGAGACAGCAGTGGCGATTGCAAAAGAGGCAGGAATCCTGAAGGATGAGAAGAATGACGTGGTTCTTACTCATGAGCAGCTTGAGAAAATGTCTGATGAGGAAGTGAAGAAGAAACTTCCGCATCTGAGGGTTGTCAGCAGAGCGAAGCCACTGGATAAGAAGAGACTGGTTTCCCTTTCCCAGCAGCTTGAGAATGTCTGTGGTATGACCGGAGATGGTGTAAACGATGCTCCGGCACTGAAACAGGCGGATATCGGTTTTGCAATGGGGGATGGCACTGCAGTTGCACAGGAGGCTGGTGATGTTGTTATCCTGAACAACAGTTTGACTTCTATTAAGGACTGCGTACTGAACAGTAGAACAATGGCGAAATCAGTTGGTAAATTCCTGATCTTCCAGCTGACTGTTAATATCAGTACGTTGCTGATGAACATTCTGGCACCTGTTCTTGGATGGACAGAGCCATTCTCCATTGTACAGATCCTCTGGATCAACCTGATCATGGATACACTGGCTGCCATGGCATTTGGCGGTGAGCCGATCCTGAATCGTTATATGAAGGATAAACCGGCCCTGAGAACAGACAACATTCTTACTACCTATATCAAGTCCGCAATCGGAACCAGTTCCATTTTTATTACCATTGGTTCTATTCTGATTCTGGAAAATATCGGAGGCATTACTACATTTGTAACTCCGGCTGGCTGTGCAGATCCGGAACTTTATGAGAAAACCTTTATGTTTGCATTTTTTATTTACTCTATTATCTTTAACAGCTTGAATACAAGATCTGAGAAATTTAACCTGTTTGAGCATATTGGAGAAAATAAGAGGTTCATTCTGGTTATGGGTTCCATCTTCGTATTACAGACCATCATGATTCAGATTGGCGGTCCGGTATTTAACACAACAATGCTTAGCGTAAGAGCATTGCTTGTTTCCATGCTGCTGGCAGTTTTGATCATTCCGGTGGATTTGATCAGAAAGGCAATTGTTTCTAAGAAATAAATAGGGTTAAAGAGAGCGGTCTGACAGTGTTGTCAGGCCGCTTTTGCAAACACGCTCTAGTCTATGCCTACCCGGATTCCACCCCTGCGCTCTGATGGCTGGAGGATAATGGTAACCGGGCAGTTTCCGCTCCACTCGAATTGGTAGGATTCGCCGGAAGCCTGACCGATAAAGGTTTTCCAGGAAACATCAGCTGTAACCTGTGGATCGCAGTGACCGTTTCCAATCCAGCAGATTACTGCGTCCGGGTCAACGGAGATGGTATTTCTGGAAAATACGTTGCTCAATACAATGGGATTTCCGTCAGAAAGAACAGCAACATAGGCATCACTTCCTTTTGCGGTAAGGGTGGAGGTAGCAAGTCCCTTCTGGGAAAGGATACCCACTCCAATGAAGCGCACGCTGTAGTCACAGTCTCTGGAAAAGGCCAGGATATTTTCTGATTCTACAGAGATGGTTTCCCCGGCTTCCAGATGGTAAACAACTACGTGCTGGCCGTAGTTGGCATAGTAGGTGACAGAATCACCATTCATATTTACTTTCATAAGAGGGAGGTTTTCCCCCGTAACTCTTCGGGCCAGCTGCCCAAAGAGAGCCTGACCGATATTGTTCTGTGGCCCCAGGAGGACTTTTTCAAATTTATAATTTTTTCCTCCTGCATTGTCACCGGCAATAAAAGCGCCAGCTTTGGTGAAGATATAGTCACTGCCTGTGCAGGTTACTTTCAGCGTAAGTTCATTGACTGTCTCGAATTTTACCATGTTGATGGCCTCCTTAGTTTGTTTCTACTCCATATAATTCACAGAGTCCTGCTAAATCTCTTGCTACTCCGTTTCCAACTGCGTTAAATTTCCAGATTCCCTTATGTAAATAAAGCTCCCCTATCATCATGGAGGTGACATTGGAATAATATTCACTCATTTTAAAGCTGACAAGCTCGGCATTGGTGGAATTTTCAATAATGCGTACGTAGGCATCCTTTAGCATACTGAAATTCAGGTGCTTTTCCAGAGCTTCGTTGATGGTGAGGACAAATACGATTCTGGAAACCTCCGGATTCAGTCTGGAGAAGTCTACGGAAATCAGTTCCAGGTCAGTGCCGTTTACCTTGGTAAAAAGAGTGCTTCCATCGGGACTTTCTGTCTGACCGTAGAATACGAACCAGGATTCTCCGATTACCTTGCCGGATGTATTTAGCAGAAAAGCAGAGACATCCACATCACATTCTCCATTTAAGGCAGTCCAGCCAAAGCAGGCACATATTCTGGAAATGGAGCCATCTGGCTTCAGAGGTGCTTTCTGGCCCTTCTGGATCGGGTGAAGGAGAGTGGGAACCGGATGAGCTACCGGCACGGCGGGGCGAACTGGCGGAGCGGAACGCTGAGGGGAGCCATAACCGTAAGCCTGGGTGTTGGCTTGTGTGTGGGAACTGTAGGCTGGTGTCACAGTTTGCTCTGGTGTATTAGTATGCATGAAAGCATGATAGTCTGGTGTAGGAGTTCGCTGTGGGGCAGATCTGGCCGCTGATGGATAGGATGTCTGATACTGCGCCTGGCTGTAGTTGGTTTGGCTGCCAGCTGGTGTGGTGACCCTGCTGGGACTTACAGTCTGCATATTCAGATTTCCAACTGTCTGTGCCGACAATGCTGGTCGTATTCGCTCTTGGCTGATGGCCTGAACAGTGTCCTTGTTAAGTGGTGCGGAGGTTTTCATTGGAATATCTATCATAACAATCTCCCTGTTTTTATAGTGAAAAGTTTTAATCCTATTTTAAGTGTTGGGTGGAAAATTGTCAATTAACTTGCAGGCAAATGGAAAATATACCGGACAAATGGTGGGCGGAAAAGAACTTGACACCACAGATTTACTGGAAGTAAAATAAAAAGAGCGAAAAATGTATAAAATTCGTTGCTAAAAAGTCGAAAGCTTTGAGCAGGAAAGGAGATAAAATGGCTGGATATCTGATTTCAGAGACGACCAGGGAGGAACGGGAGAAAATTGTAGCGGAGTCCCTGGGAAATATTGAGGCTAGCTGTGACGGCTGTATGGCAGGGCTGGCGGAGATGTATCAGGACTATATTGATGGGAAAAAAGAGCTTCGTGAGATTAACATGGAGTTTAACGCCAGATACGTAAAGGGAGAGGATATGCCTGGCGGAAGCCGTTGTCCAATGTAAGCAGCTGTCAGGCATACTCTGACAAACCATTCTTAATGCAGAGCTGGAATGGTTTTTCATAACAGCAAAAAAGAAAGGGGAATCAAGGAATGATATTAGAAACCTGGTACTACGAGGTAGTTTCCATCGACGGTGATTACGCAAACCTGAAAAGAACAGATGTGGAATCCCAGGAATTGAAGCTGGTTGCCAGAGCACTCTTACCGGCAGAAATTAAAGAAGGCAGTAAACTCAAATATGAAATGATGCAGTATGAGATTATAGGATAGATTTATTAGAGCGTGTTTGGAAAATGCTTTCTGCAAAATGGGGCGTGCAGATTGCAGGAATGATTTTTCAAACACGCTCTAGGCACCGGGGACAATTTCCGTCAACGGTGCCTGAATTTTATTTATGCTGCATTCTCCACTTCCGTGGTGCCACCCCATACACATTTTTAAAGGCTCTGGAAAAGTGCAGGGCATTTTCGTAGCCTACGGCAGAACCGATATCGCCAATGGACAGGCTGGTAAGCTTCAGCAGTTCGGCGGCCTTGGTCATGCGGTAGCGGATGAGAAACTCTTGAGGAGAACGGCCAGTGCTGGAGCGAAAGATGCGGCCCAGATAGCTTCGGTTAATGCCACACTGGGAAGCAATGTCCTCGATGGTAATGCTGTTCTGGAAATTCTGTTCAATAAAATTAATGGATTCTTTAATATAATAATCGCTCATTTTACTGCCGGCAACAGGTTTGTGAGAAGGCGCTGACTGGAGCAGAAGGTCCAAAAAGAGATATAAATGTCCCATCAAATGAAAAGGTGACTGGTCGGAATGGCTGGAAATATAGAGCAGCTCCTCTGCTAGCTTTTTCCGCAGCTCCGCAGAACGTGCCGCATAAACAGGCGAATCCTTGGAAAATCCGCAGATATTGAGAATTTCCGTGGTTCTAAGCCCGTCAAACTCCACCCATACATATTCCCAGGGAACCTGAACATCTGCGATGTAAGTGGTGATCTGTTCTGGGAAAATCATAAATCCCTGTCCGCTATGAATCTTATAGGTCTGGTTTTCTCCTTTAGAATTGGCTGCCATTAAAGTACCTGTACCGGAGAGTATATAATGAAAAAGATAATGATTCCGTGTTGCAGGTCCAAACAAATGTCCGGAAGAGCATTTTTCATGCCCATACTGATAAAGGCAGAGATCAATAAAATTTTCGCTTGGAAAAATGTGAAAATTACTGTTTTGAGATGCTGCCAGCTTGTCGCTCATTAAGGAAAATCCTCCAAATATAGCATAATGCAATATGATATTTCATTATACCATAAAAAGTTAGCATAATGCCATAAAATAGGAAAAATACAGCTATTTAAGTGTTTATTTTGGTATGTTATACTACGCTTATCAAAGCTGTAGACGGAAAATAACAGATTAAGCACAGGAGGATCCCAAAATGGCAATCACATTTAATGAAAAGAATCAGATTTTTACCCTTCACACCGCCCATTCTACCTACCAGATGCAGGCCAACCAATATGGACATCTTTTTCACCTGTATTATGGAGCAAGAACAGCCGGGGAAATGGATTATCTTCTCAGCTACGCAGACAGAGGCTTTTCCGGAAATCCCTATGAAGCTGGCATGGACAGAACTTATTCCCTGGATGCCCTGCCTCAGGAATATCCTTCTCTGGGAACCGGAGACTACCGAAATTATGCTTTAAATATCGAAAACGCAGACGGTTCCATGTGCTGTGCACCGGTATATGTAAGCCATAAAATTACCAGAGGAAAATACAGTCTGCAAGGTCTTCCAGCTGTATATGCAAGTGAAAATGAGGCAGAAACCTTGGAAATTGTACTTGAAGACAAGGTTACAAAAGTGGAGCTTCATCTTCTCTATGGTGTGCTGGAAAAAGAGGATATCATAACAAGGAGTGTGATCATAAAAAATGGCGGAAGCCAGCCAGTAGATGTGAAAAAAGCGCTGTCAGCAACCCTGGACTTCGTACATGGTGATTACGATATTATTGATTTTTATGGAAAGCACGCAATGGAAAGAAATATGCAGCGCACCCCTGTTTCCCATGGATGTTACCGTATTGGAAGCCGCAGGGGAACCTCCAGTCACCAGTATAATCCGGGAGTGATCCTGGCTCAGAAAAACGCAAATGAGGACAGCGGAAGCTGTTATGGAATGCTCTTTGTATACAGTGGAAATTTCCTGGCAGAGGTGGAAAAGGATCAGTACAATCAGACCAGAATCCAGATGGGACTATCCGATGAATTATTCTCATATCCACTGGCTGCAGGAGAAGAATTTGTGGCACCGGAAGTGATTTTATCCTATACAAACAAAGGACTTTCCACCCTTTCCCAGCAGTATCATAAGTGTATTTTAAACCATGTTTGCCGTGGAAAATATGTGCATATGAACCGTCCGGTTCTCATCAACAGCTGGGAAGCTGCGTACTTTGACTTCACCGGAGACACCATCGTGGATCTTGCAAAGCAGGCGAAGGAGCTGGGAATTGACATGGTTGTCATGGATGATGGATGGTTTGGAAAGCGAAATGATGACAATTCTTCCCTGGGTGACTGGTTTGTTAATGAGGAAAAATTAGGAGGAAATCTTTCACAGCTGATTGAGCGTGTAAATGCAGAAGGAGTGAAATTTGGAATCTGGATCGAGCCGGAAATGGTCAATGAGGACAGTGACCTTTATCGGGAGCATCCAGACTGGGCAATTACCATTCCAGGCCGTAGACCAATCCGATCCAGAAACCAGCTGCTCCTTGATTTTTCCAGAAAAGAGGTGCGGAATGAGATTTTCGCACGGATCTGTAAGGTACTGGACCAGGGGAATGTTGAGTACGTAAAATGGGATATGAACCGCAGTATGGCGGATGTTTACGCTTCTGATGTGACCTATGATTATGTGCTGGGAGTCTATGATTTCCTGGAGCGTCTTACAGAGCGTTATCCGGATATTCTTATTGAAGGCTGCAGCGGTGGTGGTGGAAGATTCGACGCAGGCATGATGTATTATACCCCTCAGATCTGGTGCAGTGACAACACCGATGCCATAAATCGTACACGAATCCAGTACGGTTCCTCCTTCTTTTACCCAATGGCAACGGTTGGTTCTCATGTATCGGCAGTTCCCAATCATCAGACAGGAAGAGTTACCAGCCTGCATACAAGAGGCGTAGTGGCAATGTCCGGAACCTTTGGATATGAACTGAATCCGGCACTTTTAAGCAAAGAAGAAAAAGCGGAAATCCGTACCCAGCTTGCAGTTTACAGGGAGCACCAGGAGCTGATAAGAGAAGGCAATTATTACCGTCTTTCTGATCCATTCCAGGAGGACTTGGCAGCCTGGATGACGGTCAGTCAGGAACAGGATCAGGCAATTATAAGCGTGGTCCGTCTGGCAGCAGAGGCCAATCCGGCAGCAGCTTATGTGACCTTGAAAGGACTTGATCCAGAAGCATTTTATTTGGAAAAAACGACAGGGAAGGTTTATGCAGGCGCAGCTCTTATGGAGGCAGGAATCCTGCTTCCGGCACCGAAAGGGGAGTATGAAGCTTATCAGTTTGTGCTGAAAAGAGAAACATTGTAATGAATAAAAATAGCCAGAATAAGAGATGAAAATGTACCAAAAGGTATGTAGAATCTTTTTATTCTGGCTTTTTTACAAGATAGGAACAGGGAAACTTGTGCAGTAAATCATCCGTTTTCCAATATTATGATGATGAAGAATTGAAAAAATAGGCAGGCCAGGCTATACTGAAGTGTAATAAAGAAACTCACTGTACAAAAGTAAAAGGAGTGTCAAAACATGATTTCCATGATTCCTTTTGGATTACTTTCCGGATTTGCGGGGGAGAAGGAAATAAGGATAACAAAACTGGATGAAACAGGCTTTGGCTTTCGTGTGGTCCGTGATTATAATGGGGCAGAAGAATGGGAAAATGGCAGGCTGAGGTTTAAGATTTGTTTTTATGATATGGAGAAGCCTGAGTATACGGAGGTTGTGATAAATAACTACAAATGTATGCCAGATACGGATGAAAAATCGGATTTTTATCAGGGATATCTGGTTTTTCCTTTTTCTGACGAGAATGCTGGAAAGTATAAATCTGCGGTTCAGAAACTGTTGGGGCAATACAGCCGTTATATTCGTTTAAAGCTGGAGGAGGATGATAGCGGCCTTGCGAAAGAAATGACAGGATATCCTGGAATGCTTGATGAGGTACAGTGTGATAGCCTGGAAGAGCAGGTGATATTCTGGGAAAAAGAGGGCAGTGGGCAGGCTTGTGGAACGGTAGAGAAAGATAGTAAATACGAGCTGGCATTTTCCATTGACAGGCCTGAACTTTATAAGGAATATTTGCAAAAAGCTTTGTTGGATTTTGTGCGAGATTATGGAGATGGTGTGGGGAAAATTCTTCCGGATTTTTCTTTTGAGGCAGAAAAAATGAAACGGCTTTATATTGGAAATCAGTTTTGCCCGCAGCTGTTTCCAGAAGAAAAAATATTGTTTGAGATGCTTGATAAAGCGGCTGGCGAGGAAGCAAAAGTGACTCTTGTATTTTCTTATGTCAGAGAAGAAATGCTGGAGAAAACGGCAAAATTGCTGAGGAAATTAGATTCCTGGTGCCTGCAGAAGGGGCAAATGCTGGAGGTGGTAGTCAATGACTGGGGGATGGTATCTATGGTGAAAAAGGGTACTATGAATTTAGTTCCCTGTTTAGGAATTCTTTTGAATAAACGAAAAAAAGATTCCAGGATTTCTTATAAAACAGGAAATAAAAGCTTGTTTAGGAAGAATGAGCTAAATGCAGATTTTTATCGTGATTTTTTGAAGGAGAAGTTTGGAATTTTACGGTATGAATGGGAATCCTGTGGCTATGAAATAGCGTTCCCAGAGGGAAAAAATAGCCTGCATTTGCCTTTTTACCAGACCAATACTTCATCATTTTGTCCCTTATATGCAGCATATAAAACGGGAGAAAGAGGCAGGCAGAAATTGGTGAAGGACTGCCCGGAGTATTGTAGGAAATACGCATTTTTATATCCGGAACATTTGCATATGGTGGGAAGATTTAACTCGTTATTTGGAATTGACAGAGAAGGAATGGAGCGTATAAAAAGTGAGTTTGTGGACAGAGTTGTAGTAAGTTTGCTCTGAAAGCCGAAGGGGAAAAGGAGGTTATAATGGGAAATATAATAGAAATAACAAATTTTAATGTGCCGGAACTGGACGTTTATGCCCGTATTTCTGAGGTGCAGCTTTTGCGGTATTTTGAGCCGAAGCCAGGTCTTTTTATTGCGGAAAGTCCAAAGGTGATCAAGCGTGCGTTGAATGGCGGATATGAACCGCTTTCCTTTCTGGTGGAGAAGAAAGATATAGAGGGTGAGGCTGGAAAAATCCTGGAGGCTTTTCCGGAAGTTCCTGTTTATACTGCTGATTATGAGGTGTTGGTAAAGCTTACCGGATTTGCTCTTACGAGAGGAATGCTTTGCGCTATGAGGCGGAGGGAACTGCCATCTCTGGAGAGAATCTGTGAGGGTGCCAGCAGAATCGTCATACTGGAAAATGTGGTGAATCCTACAAATGTGGGAGCGATTTTCCGGTCTGCAGCAGCTCTTCATATGGATGGAATTTTGCTTACAGGAGGCTGCAGTGATCCACTATACCGCAGGGCCTCTAGGGTAAGCATGGGAACTGTTTTTCAGATTCCATGGACCTATTTTGATAAGAAAATTTCCTGGCCAGGAAAGGGAATGGAGCTATTAAAGGATATGGACTTTAAGACAGTTGCCATGGCTCTTCGGGAGGATTCTGTGGGGCTGGATGATCCGGCACTTGCAGGGGAGGAAAAGCTGGCAATTATCATGGGAACAGAGGGAGAAGGGCTGGCAGATGAGACAATCGAAGCCTGTGATTATACGGTGAAAATTCCTATGTCCCATGATGTGGATTCCCTTAATGTGGCGGCTGCCAGTGCTGTGGCATTTTGGGAGCTGGGTAAGAAAAACAGGATTTCGGAGAAAAAACTGTGATGAAAATTACGGTAGGATTGGGGTCGGAGGCGGAATATGAAAGGTTTGTAAGGGCGGGCGCAGATGAGTTTTTTTGTGGGTATGTGCCCTATTCCTGGTCACGGAAGTATGGAACTGTGATGCCTTTAAACCGTCGTGAAGTTTTGTGCTACAATGTGCAGATCGGGGCATTTTCCGAGCTGGAAATTCTGGCGGCTATGGTGAAAAAATATAAAAAACCGGTGCATCTTACTTTTAATTCCCTGTATTATATTCCGGAGCAGTATCCGGAGATTGCAGCAATCATAAGAGAATGTATGGCCATTGGTTTTTCCAGTTATATTATTGCAGACCCTGCACTTTTGGTGTATCTGCGGGAGCAGGGTGTGGATTGTGAGGTTCATCTTAGCGGGGAATGCGGAGCACTGAACAGCGAGGTAGTGAAGGCCCTGAAAGAACTGAAATTGAAGCGGATTATTTTTCCCAGGAAGAATACAATTCGGGAGATGGAGAGTGCCATAGAGAGCTGTAAGATGGAAAAAGATCCGAGGATGCCAGAAGAATTTGAAGCCTTTGCGTTAAACGAATTATGCCAGTTTTCCGGAGCTTTTTGCAATTCCCTTCACTGTGATGAGATGGGCTATCTGTGCAGGGTACCCTATCGCCTTGGAAAAAGAAGCGCCAGGCAGGGGGAGGAGTATAGTGGCAAAGAGAGCGGACACGGTACTGGACAGGACGGCTACAACGGTGAAACGTGCAAGGATTGTGCAAATGAGAGTGAATACAATTCTGAACAAAGTTATTGCTGCGACGAAGATGGCTACCTCTGCGGCCAAACCGGATGCGGCCTCTGCGCCCTCCACAGCCTCCAAAAATCCGGAATCACCAATCTGAAGCTGGTGGGCCGTGGAAACTACATAGACCACATGGAAAAAGACATCCGCAACTTGAAAAAAGCCCTGGAAATACTGGAAAAGACCAAAACTCAGGAAGAATATATCCATAAAATGCGAGAATCTTTATTCCCTGGAGGGTGCAGTGGGGTGTGTTATTATTTGTAGTCATTTACCTGTAATGGTTCATAGTTATACATACAAAGGCTGCCTGAAGTGGCAGCCTTTGAGAGTATTTGTAAAAACATTATCCAATCGGTTCAAAATCCGCAGCACCGTGTTTACAAAGTGGGCAGATATAGTCGTCTGGGAGTTCATCACCTTCGTAGATGTAACCGCAGACTTTGCACACGAAGCCTTTTTTACCCTCTGTTTCCGGCTGAGGCTTTACGTATTTCTGGTAGTAGGTGTAGGTCATAGTATCCTGGTCGCTCATAACACGGGCTTCTGTAACGCTGCAGATAAACATACCGTGAGTACCCAGATCTACATACTGCTCAACCTTTAAGGACATAAATGCATTGATATATTTATCCAGGAACACAAGTCCGTTATCAGAACGATACACTTCCTGTCCTGCAAACTTGTCAACACTGCGTCCGGTCTGGAATCCGAACTGCTGGAAGATGGAAAAAGGAGCATCCACAGACAGGCAGTTTACATTAAGAACACCAGTCTGCTTGATCACATGGTGGGAATAATTGGCCTTGTTGATATTTACTGCGATACGGTTTGGAGTATCTGTAAGCTGAGTTACAGTATTGACAATCAGTCCGTTATCCTTTTTGCCGTCATTGGAGGTAACAACATAAAGACCGTATCCGATGCGGAAAAGTGCTGTCATATCATTTTTATTTGCCAGCTCATCATTCTGGGCAATATATTCCTTGCAAAGCTCATTTGCCATAGCTTCCAGCTGATCCTTATTTTCCTGCTTTACAGCAGAGAGAATCTTTACGGTAGTGTCAAGCCAGTTGATCTTCTTGCATTTGGAAAGCATTTCCTTCATAACCTTCGCTGCAAGAGGTGCCCAGGAGCCATTCTCGATCAGCCCTACAGTGCGGTTCTGGAAATTATGCTCTGCCAGGCGGGTGATGTAGTCATGCATAAACGGATAAATGCTGGCATTGTAGGTAGTGGTCGCAAGAACCAGCTTGCTGTAGCGGAAAGCATCAGACAGAGCCAGAGACATATCGTCTCTTGCAAGGTCATAGACAACAACCTTCGGACATCCCTTGCTGCGCAGGTTGTCAGCCAGCAGATCTACTGCTTTTCTGGTGTGGCCATATACGGAAGTATAAGCGATTACAATACCCTCTGCTTCAGGGGTGTAAGAGGACCAGGTATCATAAAGACCGATATAATGTCCCAGATTCTCTGTAAGAACCGGGCCGTGAAGAGGACAGATTACCTGAATATCCAGAGTTCCGGCAACTTTTAAAAGCTTCTGGACCTGAGGACCATATTTGCCTACGATACCGATGAAATATCTGCGGGCCTCATCATCCCAATCCTCCGCAACATCAAGTGCACCGAATTTTCCAAAGCCGTCGGCAGAGAATAAAACCTTATCTGTGCTGTCATAAGTAACCATAACCTCTGGCCAGTGTACCATCGGGGCAAAAACAAAGGTAAGGTTATGTTTGCCAAGACTGAGTGTGCCTCCGTTTTCCACTTCCAGCTTCTGGCCTTCCAGATCCAATTCAAAAAAGTTACGAATCATGCCGAATGCTTTTGCATTGGCAACTACAGTGGTATCCGGATAAACCTTCAGGAAATTTGCAACATTGGCAGCGTGGTCTGGTTCCATATGCTGTACGATAAGGTAGTCTGGCTTGCGGCCATCCAGAACCTGTTCAATATTGTCAAGCCATTCGTGGGTAAAGCTTGCGTCTACAGTATCCATAACTGCGACCTTGTTGTCCAGGATTACATAGGAATTATAAGACATTCCATTGGGAACTTTGTACTGCCCCTCGAACAGGTCAATCTGGTGGTCATTAACGCCTACATATTTGATGCTGTCTGTGATTTTCATAGATTTTACACTCCTTTTTGGAAATATGTTTTATGGGGGGATACCGGAAAATAAAATTATCTGTTTACCGATTGAATTTCTTTTTGTATGAGTGTATTATAACCGTAATTTGGATAAAATACTGTTGCAAAAACAACAAAATGAGGGAGAATTTAAAAATGGAAAAATTAACGCTTTTTTCTCATGTACTTCCTGAAGAACAGGAACGAATGCGAATCTGTTTTTGTATGAGAGAGGTTACTTACCAGAATCATGAGATTATCATGGAATATGCCAACTCTATGAAAAAGATCGGCGTGATCTTGGAAGGCCAGGCTGCCATTTACTGCTCCGATGCTGACGGAACCCAGTACCTGCTGGATGAATTGAAAAAAGATAGTGTTTTTGGAGAGCCATTTCTTCTTCCTGATGAATCCCAGCACTATTATGTTTGTGCTAAAACAGAGACAAAGGTCCTGTTCATTGCTTATGAACACGTAATCAAACGATGCGAAAATGCCTGTAAATTTCACAGCCAGGTAGTGAGCAATCTGCTCCAGATGATCGCAATGAGAGCGAGCCAGCAGGCAAACCGGATCTACGTGCTATCCCGAAACAGTACCCGCAAAAAGATCATGGCTTACCTGAACTATATGGCAGGAGAAAAGAAGGACAGCAGCTTCATTTTGCCAATGTCGTATACTATGCTTGCAGAATATCTAAGCGTAGATCGCAGCGCCATGATGCGGGAATTCAAAAATCTTGCAGACGAGGGCATAATAAAGAGAGACGGGAAAAAGATAGAGCTGCTGGGTTGACCTCAGCATCGCCCATGAAAGGGCCTTGCCAGAGCCCCCGAGCGTGCGTGGCGCCGGATCTGAGGCGCCTGCCGGAAAAACCCTGTCTGGCATTCTCCAGAGCGTGTCTGGAAAATGCTTTCTGCAAAATGGGGCGTGCAGATTGCAGGAATGATTTTTCAAACAGGCTCCAGCTCATAAATGCAAATAATCCCGAAATGCATTGGAATACGTCCTGCTCACCGGAATAACCGTTTCACAGTTGTGCAGCCGTACATCATAAGTATTGTTAAACATCTGAGACACTTCAGCCACCTGATCCAGGTTGATAAGATAACACCTGTGACAGCGAAACCATCCTTTATCCGTAAGAAGCTCCTCCCAGTAGGAAATGCTATGTTTCAGCTGATAGCATTGTGTCTGCGTGTGGCCAAAAACAGTTCTCTGGTTCACTTCAATGTAAAGAATATCCTCAGGCTTCAGAAGATGGATGCGATTATTTAAAAGTCCCGGAATCTTCAGGGGCCGCCCACCTGATTCCGAAATGGAAAGCTGCTCCGTATGTGCAGATTCCTTTCCCTGGATGCGCTCCAGAGATTTTTTTAATTTGGAAGTCGTAACCGGTTTCAGGATATAATCCACAGCATGAACAGAAAAAGCATCCAGTGCATAATTATCATAAGCAGTAAGAAAAATAATATTCGCTTTTTTATCCAGTTCTCGAAGCTTTTCCGCAAACTCCAGCCCATTCATATAAGGCATATTAATATCCACGATCACTACATCCGGATGAAGAGAAGGATAGTCAGCGAGAGCCTTTGACGGATCCTGGTACGCACCCAGAAGCCGGGTATCAGGCAGCTGCTGAAAAATATAGGTCAGATTGTCAAGAATAAGAGCTTCGTCATCAATAATGATCGCCTGTATCATGTAGGGTCCTCCTTTGAATCGTAAATTCCACCACCGTGCCCTCCCCTGGAACACTTTCGATGGATGGTGCAGTGTGGTAATAATGGTGCAGACGGCTGCAAAGATTGGAAAGGCCGATGGAATTACTTTCATAAGTATTGGAAAGAATTGCCTGGACTGTTTCCGGCGGCATTCCATTTCCGTTATCTTCCACACGGACAAGCAGTAAGTCATCCTGCTGGTAAATATGAACATTTACGGTAACACTGGATTCGTGCATAGGGCTGTGCTTGATGGAATTTTCAATAAGAGGTTCGATAAGCAAGGGCAAAATAGGAAAATTTTCATCACAGTCAATATCCATTTCATAGTTAATTTTATCACCGAATCTCGCTTTTTCAATTTGAAGATATGCCTGAATAAGACGGATCTCTTTCTGTATGGTAGACTGCCTCTCCAGAGACTGGGAAAGCAGATGCCCACGAAGATACTCACTGAAATCCCCCAGAAGCTCATAGGCCGTCATTGGTTCCCGGATACACAAATGCATAATAGAATTGATGGAGTTAAAGATAAAATGTGGATTTATCTGTGACTGCCAGAATTCCATCTGGGTTTCCAGTGCTACGTCTGCTGTTTCCTTCACCTTCAGAAGGGAATGGATCTTTTTGGAAAGAGAAGCCTGGGAATAAGGTGGTATCAGGTAATCGTTGATGGTATTGCGGATGTAAAAGCTGTTTTCAGAATAAAGGTCTGGCAGCAGCATAAGAATGGGCAAAGCAGTCATGGCATAATCCCTGCGCACCTGATTATAAAAATCACGAAAATAGGTAAGTCTGTAAAGATTTCCTACGATCAAAAGGGAAAACTGTTCCAGTTCCTGTGGGTGTGCCATAAAATAATCTCCATCATTTGCAAGGGTAATGTGACAGCTGTCAAAAGGAAGAAGCTTCTTTAAAATATTCATCTGTTTCTCGTCGGAGGTAAGCACCAGAAGGTGTTTGGCCTCCTTTTTTTTACATTGAAAAGTAGTCTGTGTGTAAGCGGCAGCCTTATGGGAGACAATGGGAAAGGCAATTTTCAGTCGGAAGTCACTGCCTGAACTTACCAGGATATGTCCGCCGCAGGAGCTGACCTGATGTCTTAGTAAACTGATGGAAAAGTCCAGAGTGGTGGGGTCCGGAACCGCAGGATTTTCTACTTGTAAAAAAGGAGTATATTTATGCCTGGGCTTCAGAACAGGTGTATTTGGAGCAGTGAAGTTTAAGGACAAAAATACCTCAGGTTCCTCTACGGAGCAGGAAATGGAAAAATGCCCTTCTGGGCTTTTCTGGCGAATCAGAGCCATCAGATCCTCCAACGCCTGCAAAATGTGTTCCGGATAAAGGTTCGCATAAATTTCGCTGCATTTGGGCTCAGAAAGCTTTATTACATCTCTGGAGGTCAGCTGCCCGGAATATTCCAGCCGTTGGGAAAACAGCTTGAAGAAAATTCCCATGTTGATTCGTATCAGATACAGATCCATACTGTTTCCGGAAAAGATTGTATAATTATGAATCTGATTGTACAGGGCGCTGATATTGGTAAGCTCGGTGTGAATTTGCTGCAGATTCTGCCGGCTGCCCCCATCAGAGGAAACCGGTGTGTTCTGAAGGGCATCCAGGGCTGTGTTTGCGCTGAAAATGGAGTTCCTTACATTGGAATACAGGACACCCAGAAGCATATGTTTGGCGTTTTCCAGGTCCTGGATTTTGCGATTCAGTTCCCTGCTGTGCATAAGAAGATTTCTTTTTCGTATCAAGGTAGAGCCAAGAATCCAAAATGTAGTGATGGCTGCAACTGAAAGAGAATGGTTGTAATTGTCCATTCTGCGGTTGAGAACCGGAATACTGTAATTATGAAGCCGGTAAGCGTAATTGGAACATAAGATCCATGCACATCCAAGAAACGCAGGAAGGCTGAAAAGCAACTCTTTCCACTCTTTTTGAAGGGCAGTCATAACAGCCAGAATGAGGTAAACAACTACAAGGCTGAGATAAAAAAACGGCATCAGGTCCACGTTAGAGGAAAACCTGCGGTTGCTGATAAAACCTGCCAGAATCAGGTAAAAAGCAGTAATGCCTGCACCGAGAAAGAGAGATGTCCTCTCAATGATCCAGTCAAAGGTAAGCTGATAAATCATCATAACCAGAAACAAAGTGGCCACAAGACTGGCGTTATTCCAGAATTGTGCATTGGCAGTTCCAATAAAAAAGATAGTATCTGTTTCTGCAAGCGTAATGCAGTAAGAAATACAGCAGACGCAAAGCAGACCAAGTTTCAGATAGATTGTCTGATAATAGGAAAAATAAAAAACGTATGCCATGATCAGGGCGAACAGAAAAAGTACCACAGAAATCAATAGCTTACGCAGTACAAACTGGTTCAGCAGTCGGTAAACTGCTGAAAGATGAGACTTATCGTACAACAGATAACTGAGGTAATTCATCTGATAACTGGTGATGGTAAATACCAGCCAGATAGAGTAGCCAAAGGCAGCGAGAAAGAACAGGCAGTAATAAATGGGTTTTGTATGAAATGGCAGTGCTTTTTCGGACATATCCCAACTCCTTTTGTACAAAATATATAATTAAATAAAGAAATATCTTTAGATAAACTACATTTTAGCACAAAAACTCAGACAATCAATACATTCCGGTTGAAAAATAAAGCACTTCGGATACGGATTTACGTAACTGGGGGGAAAAGAATTGTGGGATATTTTATGCCGTGATAAAGTAATCTCAGCAAGGAGGAGTGAACAATATGAAATTAACAGACAGAAAAATGCTGGAGCGTTTTGAGCAGGTCCTCTTTTTTGGAAAGGAGGAAATGGAGCGCAGGTGGGCACTTGCAAGAAGCGTGATGGAAGAGCAGCAGGCCGATTACTTTATGGTTCTGGAAGGCTCTTATGAGGGATATAATCACTGGTTTATGGGAAACAGAGAGTGCGAGGCAATCCTGATTCCGAAAGAAGGAGAAATCACAGTTGTTCTTGGGAAAAATATTTCCAAAGACGAGGAATACCGGTGGTCAAGACCAACGGATTTTGATAAATGGATTGCAAGGAAACCAGTGCAGTCGGTTCACGAGAATCTCCATTTTGTAGATAGTTTTGATGCCAGAGATATAAAAAAAGGCTGTCCGGATAAAGAAAATTTAAGGATTGCCATGATTCATCCGGAAGTATTAAAGAACACCTGGTACGAGGAAATGAAACAGGTTTTAGGTGAATTTTCTTATTTTGATATAGGACTTGCACTGGATGCAGTTAGAGTAATAAAAGGACCGGAAGAGCAGTATCTGATCCGGCAGGTCAACAAGATGAATGAGAAACTGATGTCCTCTGTAGGAACCGTGATCCGGCCGGGGAAATCTCTAAAAGATGTTACAGATGAGCTTCAGTATATGGCAATGAAGTTGGGAAGTGGAGGACATTTTGTCCATGTATTTTGCCTGAACTGTGGTCCGCAGGATGAAATCAGCTCTGACGGAATGGAAAGAAGAGATTATCCGGGACTCACTCTTCAGTATGGCGACAAGGTATTTGTACTTATAGAAACAAATGGACCTGGCGGTCACTATAGTGCACTTGGAAGATATTGCATTTTGGGACAGCCAAGTGAGGATATGAAAAAATACTGGGATATGGCAGTGAAAGCACAGAAAAACGCAGCCAGAATGATGAAGCCTGGCGTGACAGTCCGTATGATTTCCGATGAAAATAAAAAGTATATTGAAAGCTGCGGATTTATCACAAATGATCAGAATTATCTCCATAGTCTGGGCTTCCAGTATGGGGAGCAGCCTTATCTTAATGCACCGTCAGAGAATACGCCTTTGCAGGCAGGAATGCATTATATTGCACATCCGGTTATCCAAAGACCTTATAAAGGAACCACAGAGATGGATGGAATCTTTGCTCTGGATACGTACTATGTAACAGAAAATGGCGGCGTTCGTGCAAATGATTTCCCGCAGGATTTGATTATATTGGATTAAGAAATGAGGCGCAAAGATGGATATAACAAAGATGAAAGTGGCCGGATGGGAGTGCCGGTATTACGGAATGTCCCATGAGGAACTGGAACAAAGAAGAGATCGTATCCGTAAGGCGATGGAGGAAAAAAAGGTTCCCGTTGTGCTCATGGTAGATATGATAAGAGGAAATTATTTTCAGTGGATATTGGGAGCCGGAATGAGTGAAAGACCTACAGAAGAAATCTTGATCTTCCCGAAAGAAGGGAATATGACCATCTGTATTACCTCCCAGTGCTTTACAGATGAGGAGCACGCATCTTACAAAAAACTGAATGCAACCAACTCACAGGACACCAGATTTGGAGACGCAGTCAATGTTCCGGCATTGTATTACGGAGACATCAAAAAGTATATGGATGATACCGGAAGGATTGGAATTTTATATCCGGATTCTCTTAGAAAAACAGTAAAGGATTATCTGGAACAGAAGATTCCAGGTCTTGAATGGGTAGACATTACAAAAGAAATGGAAGCTGCAAAGGCTCTAAAAAGCGATGGGGAACGAAAAATATTAAAGGATATGTCTGCTTTTCATGATCGTTTATTTGGCAGTGTTGCAGCCATGGCAATTCCGGGAAAACTGGAAGGAGATCTGGTAAAAGAGCTTCGTTATCGTTCCTATCAGATGGGCTGCGGCGGGGAAGATGTGACAAGAAATGCGGTGGTGTTCTTTACATCAGAGCCAGATAAGGATGGCGGTATTGCCGAAGAAATTTTTTGTCCTGGAAAGCAGATCCGGGAGGGAGACAGATTGAACCTGAAAGTGCAATGTGTGGCTTATGATGAGTTTTACGGCGCACTCGGAAGGTGTTTTGTACTTGGAAAAGCCAGCGAAGAAACGAAAAAAGATAATGAAGCGCTGGTGAAAATTCAGGACTTTGCAGCAGAGCTTTTAAAGCCGGGAACCAGCCTTTTGGAGGTATCCAGAAAGGTTCAGAAATACCGGAAAGAACTGGGGATACCGGAAGATGCCAGCAATTATCTGTACGGAATTGGCTGTGGAGCCTGGGAAGCACCTACTCTTACAGAACAGGCTGAGATGCTTCTTGTGGCAGGGATGACGGTGGTGATCGCACCTCAGCTGAGAAGAGAAGGTCGAGAAGCAATGTACTGTGCAGATATGTATGAAATTACAGAAAAAGGTGCGGAACGTATGAATACATTCCCTAGAAACGTGCAGGAAATCTTTATCCAATAGTAGGAGGAAAACAGATGAAGAAACATAAAACAAACCGTGCTGCAGTCCTGTTCACGGTCCCGTCTCTTATCTTTTTTTCCATAGCACTTTTGATCCCGTTTTTCATGGGTATCAACATTGCTTTTACTGACTGGAACGGCGTGGCAAAAACATATAATTACGTAGGGTTAAAGAATTTTATTAAGATTTTATCGGATTCTAGAATCGTAGCTCCCGCACAGAATACACTGATTTTGGCAATTATCGGAGTGATTGTAAACAATATTGTAACTTTAAGCCTTGCAATATTATTTACGAAATTTGAAGGCAGATTTGGAAATATATGCAGGTTGATCGTATTCATTCCGTGCTGCTTAAGTGGCGTACTTTCCGCTTATGTATGGAAGTTCATTTACCGCTTTGTACTTAGTGCGGTAACCGGTTTATCAAGCCCTTTGGGAAGTATGTTCTGGGTCCTTCCAGCCATTGTAGTGATCGGCCTCTGGAATGGCGCCGGAATCAATATGCTAATCTATTATGCAGCGCTTCGGAACGTTCCCCGGGAACTTATTGAGGCAGCGATTGTAGATGGAGCAGGAAGGGGGCAGGTGTTCCGCAAGATCACATTACCTATGATTGCACCAGCTTTTACTATCTGCATTACCATGACATTTACCAGTATGTTAAAGGAATTTGGAACTGTAATGTCCGCTACAGGAGGCGGTCCGGCAAGAGCCAGCGAAACTATTTCCATGTATATTTACAATAATTTATATACCTATAGTAAGGCCGGATATGGACAGGCAATTTCCTTTGTATTCCTGGCGTTCCTTATTATTGTTGGAAACCTGATGACAAACTTCTTCAGAAAACGGGAGGTGGAGATGTAATGGGAACATTCAGACAATCCCGCAAAGAGACGGTTTTCTGGACTGTTCTGGCGGTTCTGGTGGTGTTGATTTTTCTTTCCCCGTTCTACATTGCCATTGTCAACAGCATAAAGACACAGCTGGAAACAGCAGAAAATGTACTGGCTCTGCCAAAGACATTTTCACTGGAAAACTACAAAGAGGCTATGCAGAAGATCAGCTTTACAAAATCTCTGATTAACACGCTTATTGTCACCGTTGTTGCAGATGTTCTTATTGTGTTGTGCGCTTCTATGAGCGGTCATGCAATCGCAAGAAATTCATGGAAAAGCAGATATTTTAAGGTGCTGGACAGAATATTTTTATCTTCCATTATGATACCATTTCAGGTTATTATGATTCCTGTATACAAAATTTTCAGAAGCATGGGCCTGATCAACAACCTTCTTGGAATGATCATTATGCTTACAGGAATCAGTGTGGCGTATGCTACATTCCTGTATGTGGGATTTATCAAATCCATTCCTATTGAGCTGGAGGAAGCGGCCAGAATTGACGGCTGCAATCAACTGCAGGCATTCTGGATGATCGTTTTTCCACTGCTGAAGCCTATTACAGCAACAGTAGCTGCACTTCATGCAATGTGGCTGTGGAATGACTTTAATATTTCCCTGATCCTTCTTCAGAAGGATGCAGTAAGAACACTTACAATCAAACAGTTTTACTTCTTTTCCGAATATGCAGCAGATTACAATATGGCATTTGCCGCAGCAATCATGGGCATGATTCCAGTTCTCATCTTCTTTCTGTTGATGCAGAAATACCTGGTTGGAGGAATCACGGCAGGTGCAGTAAAGGGTTAGAGCGTGTTTGAAAAATCATTCCAGCAATCTGCACGCCCCATTTTGCGGGGCCTTTGTCCCGAATTCGGTTGTCGTAGCCCGCTACGACGCCCTCATCCGGGACAAATTTCCCACAAACTGTGACGCACATCTTGCAGAAAGCATTTTCCAAACACGCTCTAAGAAAAATAAAAAACATATATAATAAAAGGAGGATTTTACTATGAAGAAACGGAGTACTATGATCGCACTGTTACTGGCTGCCTGCACGGTTATGACATCTGGCATGAGCACAACAGTTTTTGCTGAGGAAGAGCATGATCCTATTACCGTAACCTGGATCAACAGCTACAACGAGGATGGAATCAGCAAGTGGTCTGAGTGGGTAAAGGAACAGGTTGAGAGCGAATATCCTTACATCACGGTAGATTTGCAGACCTATGCATCAGACAGTGTGGATCAGATTGTGAAAACAAAGATCGCCAGTGATGATGCACCTGGAATCTTCGGCGGATTCAATGTTCAGGAGTATGTGGATGCAGGCTATGTTTACGATTTAAGTAATGAAGAGTGGATTTCCAATATCCAGGAGGATGTATTATCAGCTGGAAAGTTCGGTGATATCCAGGCAGAGGTTCCTATGGATACCAATTATTATGGACTCTTCTACAACAAAGATATTTTTACAGATCTTGGTCTGGAAGTGCCTACAACTTTAACAGAACTGTATGCAGTTTGTGATACCTTGAAAGAAAATGGAATTGCTCCATTTGCCTGCGGATTTGGTGATATCTGGACCCTGCAGGAGCAGATGTCTCCGATCTACATGACCTTATGTATGGGCGGTTATGGCGGATTTGAAGCAGATAAAACCTGGTATGCAGACAAGGAAAGCTTAACTGATAATTTCGCAGATGATGCTGCTTATGCAAAGTCATTTGAAATCCTGTATTCCTTAAAAGATTATTTCTCTGAGGATCCGATGGCTACAGATTGGGCAACTGCACTGAATATGGTTGCAACTGGAAAAGCGGCTATGATCGCAAATGGTTCCTGGACAATGGATGGTGTAACTGGTATCAATCCAGACGTTACAATGAGTGCTTTCCCAATGCCAGTGTCTGATGATCCGGCTGATGACGTTCTTATTGCACAGCCTGGTTCAGGCCCGTTATGCTATAACTCTGATGATTCAGAAATGCTGGATGCCTGCCTGAAGGTGTTTGATGTCATGTACAGTGTTGAGTCTGGGCAGAAATATGCAGAGCTTGGTAACAAGATCTCTACATTCAAGGATGTTGACATGAGCTTCAATACTTCCTGTGATGAACTTATGGAGTATGTAAATAACGGACAGTCCTGGAGTAATGGTGATATTACACAGTTCCAGGGCGGTGGATATGGAATCATCCAGGCAAGACTTCAGGAGTATCTGATGAAGGATGAGTGCGATACAGAAGGCTTCCTGCAGGCTCTTGATGATGACTTTAAGGCTGCCTATTAATTGAAAATCAGGCTTACAAAATAGGCTTACAAGCAAAAAGCAAGTGGAAGTAATACACCCACATAAATAGGAGCAGAGCGGTGCAGGCTGTGAAAAAGTCCGGTTTGCACCGCACTTTTTATATCAGATGGAACAGGAAAAGGCAGCGAATGGTATTGGAGGAGTGGATATGGAATATTTTGAAAAAAAACCTATGGTAAATCGTTATGAACAGGTTTTCTGTTTTTCCAGAGAGGAGATGGAGCGGCGGTTTGGCGTTATGCGTCAGGTAATGAAAGAGCAGGGAACAGATGTAGTCCTGATTTTGGAAGGCTTCTGGGAAGGATACAGCCAGTGGCTTACAGGAAATCGGAATCCATTTGTAGTAATTGTATCAAAAGAAGGAAAAATTACAGCGGTATTCGGGGAGGAGTTTTTGAAAAAAGATGAGGCTCCGTCAAAGGATCTGAAACTGGAAAGAAAGACAGACTATCTTATGCCGGAGCCTGTGCATCCGGACATTGAATATGTATATGGCTTCAGCGGATATGAGATAAATGCACTGCTGGAGAAGTATCAGAACTACCGCCTTGGCTTTATCCATCTGGAAGCCATGGGCGCTGGTATGGAAAACTATCTGAAAGAGGCAGCACCGAAAGCAGAGTTTGTGGACATCACCCTTGCCCTGGATGCAGTAAAAGGAGTGAAAAGTCCGGAGGAAATGGCATTGATCCAGAATGCGGTCTCTATCCATGAAAAGGTGATGAAAGCGATGCCTTCCATTATCCGTCCTGGCCGCACCGTTCGCCAGATCAATATGGAAGTCCGTTATCTGATGCATCAGCTGGGAAGCGGCACAGAAGAGTGCCTGGCATTTGCCCTTCAGTTTGGAAATGACCGGAAGGGGCCGCTTTGCCATCATTCCGGTCTTGTTACTTATCCAGAGAGAGCCCTGGAAAAAGGAAATCGTATTTTTATGCTCCTGGAATGCAACGGAATCGGAGGCCATTTTACAGCCCTTGGACGAAATTTCTGTCTGGGTGAGCCAGAACCAGAGATTGTAAAGTACTGGGAGCTGTGTCTGAAAATGCAGGATTTTGCAGCCGAACGCCTGAAACCAGGAGCCATTATTAAAGAAATTTTTGATGAAAATGTGAAATATATTGAAAGCCTGGGGCATAAAACCAACCGTCAGAATTACCTTCACAGTCTGGGTTATGTACTGGGAGAAAAGCCTTATCTTCATGATCCTTCAGAAATCATTCCTCTGCGGGAAAACATGGTATACCTCAATCATCCTCATGTAAGAATCGACAGAGGAGAGGATACAGGAAAGGTTGTTTATGATGACCTGTATGCCATTGATACTTATAAGATTACGCCAGAGGGTGGTGTAAGACAGAATAAGATCCCACGGGAATTAATTGTGATTGAGTGAGAAAAAGGAGGGTGATATGATGAAACAGGATATATCTACAGGTTGTCTGGTTACAGTAGAACAGGCAGAGCTGGACAGAAGAATAAAAGCAATCCGTGAGCTGATGGAAGAAGTGCAGGCTGACCTTTTTCTGGCAGCAGCGCCTATCAAAAATGGCTGGGGAAAGTGGATTACAGGAACGGATGGACCTGGCCGTCCCTGCGAAGGTGGTATTCTCATCGGAAAAACAGGAGATGTTCTTGTGGTAAATGGCGGAGCACTTGTACCACGGGGGGCAGCTGGGATCCACAATGATGCTATGGCACCAGGATGCGTTGGAGAAGGCTTTCTTGGCTACCATACTTTCGATGGTTTTTCCGCAGATGTGATGGAACAGATGGCAGGAAAAACAGAGGGAAAAATGAGAATTGCAGTTGTAAATATGAGTTACCTGCGGTCCGATTTAAACCATTATCTGGAGGAAAATTTGGGCTGCCCAGAGCTGATTAACGTGGAAGAAAAAGCAGATACCATCCGTGCCAAAAAGAGTGAGGCAGAGCTTGAAATTATTGCTGGAATTGCTAAAATGATGGATAAGATTTTCGCCGGAGCAGGCGTATACATCAATCCAAAAAGAAGTGAAAGAGACGTTGTAACAGACCTGCGTTATGCTGCATACCGACTTGGATGCGGCGGTGTAGACCATCAGATCAGCGCCCCTGTTGAACTCACTTCCCAGACTGACGGAGAGCCAAAAAGTGAAGAAAAGATTCTCTATCCAGGTCGTTTCCTGGAGTTTGGAGACAGAGTAAACATTAAAATGTATGCTCTTGGAAATGATGGATATTATGGCGGAATGGCGAGAAGCTTTGTCCTTGGAAAACCTTCCGAAGAGACGGAACATCTGTGGAAAATTGCAGTAGAAGTCCAGGAAAAAGCAGCTTCTTTATTAAGACCTGGTGTATCGGTACAGGCTGTTGCTGATAAAGTAAATGAGTTTTTAAAAGAGCAGGGGTGCAAAGAAGATAAAAGCATTATGATCCACAGTATTGGGGAGAGTATTCAGGAAAACCCTTGTGTGTTTGGCGAGATTGCACTTCCGGTAGAAGAGAATATGGTCTTTTATATAGGCCCGGTAGTGGATGATGGAAAAGTAGACCCATTGTCCTGTGGAGATTTGTATGTGGTAGGGAAAGAGGAGACAAAAAGACTTACCATATTTCCAAGAAAATTGATTTCACTGTACTAAAAGGAGGAACCATTATGGCATATCTGGCAAGTGAAAAACGCTATGAGACAATGGAATACAGACGCTGCGGAAACAGCGGATTAAAGCTCCCCCTACTGTCACTGGGCTTGTGGCACAATTTTGGGGAGATAACAGCAGAGCAGAAAAAGAAGGACGTTCTTCATGCGGCATTTGACTGCGGAATCACCTACTTTGATTTGGCAGATAATTACGGACCGCCTTATGGAAGTGCAGAGACAAGCTTCGGAAAAATATTCAAAGAGGACTTTGCACCATACCGTGACGAGTTGATTATCAGCACAAAAGCAGGCTATGATATGTGGCCGGGGCCTTACGGTAACTTTGGAAGTCGGAAGCATCTTCTTGCCGGGATTGATGGCAGCCTGAAACGTATGGGGCTGGACTATGTGGACATCTTTTACCACCATCGCCCGGATCCGGAAACACCTATGGAAGAAACTGCAGATGCCCTGGAACAGATTGTTCGCCAGGGAAAAGCGATTTATATTGGCCTTTCCAATTATAAGGCAAAAGAGACAGAGAAAATGACAGCGCTTCTGAAAGAACGCCGTGTTCCGTTTGTGATCCACCAGCCAAGCTATTCCATGTTAAACCGCTGGATTGAAGAGGATGGATTGGATAAAGTTCTGGTAAAAGAAGGAATTGGAAGTGTAGTATTTAAACCTTTGGAGCAGGGACTTCTTACCGGCAAATATCTTAAGGGTATTCCGGAAGATTCCAGAATCAGCAGGGATTCCCGTTTTCTGAAAAAAGATGTGCTGACTCCACCGCTTCTTGAGAAGATACAGGCACTTTCTGCTATCGCTGAAGAACGTGGACAGAGCCTGGCACAGATGGCACTTGCCTGGGCATTAAGGAACCCATGCGTTACCTCTGTTCTCATCGGTGCAAGCAGACCGGAACAGATTTACGAGAACATTGGAGCCATCAAAAACCTTGCTTTTTCTGAGGAGGAAAATGGAAAAATTGAGAAGATTCTTCAGGAAGGGAGCAATTAGGAATGGCAAAAGAAAAAGGACGATTTACCATTCCCGGTGAGTCAGGATGTGAAAAACTGACTTTGGAGCTTGCCGATCGCTGGGGAGCAGATGTGGTGCGTGACAGCGATGGAACGGAGCTTTCCAAAGAGATTCTGGGTGCAGGAATGGACGTATATTCTACCATTTGCATTATCCGTGGACATAATGGCTGGGCAAAAGGAAATAAGGATAAACTGCAGCAGACTTTTCTGGCTACAGAGCCAAAAACAGCTACGGAAGAAGAGCTTTCTGTAAATCTTATGGAAGATTTTTTTGAAGAACAGTTTGCTGTAAACGATTCTCTTTTAGCTTTTTCTTACTGGCAGGTGTGGGACAGAACGGAAGGAAAATTAGTGGAAAAAGAGCTGTGGAAGTGGGAGAAAGAAACAGGAAAAGTGATTATTCAGACCGTTCCATGGCACCGTTATAGTGTAAGTTTTCTTGCTTATCGTATCTGGGAAGAAATTTCCATGTACAATCATGTGACAAATAACTGGAACAAGGAACATCTTATGCCTGTAGAACCTTTTTACCCGGAAACACAGGCGTATCTTCTGAACTGGATGGAACAGTGGTGTAAGGAGCATCCAGCTACGAATGTAGTGCGCTTTACCTCTCTTTTCTACAATTTTGTTTGGATTTGGGGAAGCCACGAAGAACGGAGAAATCTGTTCACAGACTGGGCATCCTATGACTTTACAGTAAGTGATGCGGCGTTGGCTGCTTTTGAAAAAGAGTACGGATATGCTATGACTGCAGAGGATTTTATTAATCAGGGAAAGCTTCATGTTACTCATCAGCCAGCAGGAAAGAAAAAGAGAGACTGGATGGAATTTATTCATAAATTCTGTCTGGAGTTCGGTGGAAGGCTTATTGATATTGTTCATAAATATGGAAAAAAGGCCTATGTATTCTATGATGACAGCTGGGTTGGCCTGGAACCTTATGCAGAGGATTTTGAGAAGTTTGGCTTTGATGGGATTATTAAATGTGTGTTCTCTGGCTTTGAGGTTCGCCTGTGCTCTGGCGTAAAGACGAAAACCCATGAGATTCGCCTTCATCCCTACTTGTTCCCTGTGGGACTTGGTGGTCTGCCTACCTTTTCTGAGGGTGGAAATCCTACTTTGGATGCAAAAAAATACTGGGTATCAGTGCGTAGGGCACTTACAAAGGTTCCGGTAGAGAGGGTGGGACTTGGCGGTTATCTTCATCTGGTAGAGGGTTATCCGGATTTCGTAGATTATATGGAAGAAATAAGTGACGAGTTTCGTGATATTTATCATCTCCACGAAGCTGGAAAGCCATGGACCAATTCTGTGAAGGTGGGCGTTCTCCATGACTGGGGAAAGCTGCGCAGCTGGACACTTTCCGGACATTTCCATGAGACATGGCAGCATGACCTTATTCATATCAATGAGGCGCTTTCCGGTCTTGCTTTTGAAGTGGAATTTCTGGATTTTCAGGAGGCAAAAACTACAGATCTGTCTCGCTTCCAGGTACTGATTAATGCAGGAATGCAGGGGAGTGCATGGAGTGGCGGAGATGCATGGAAAGATCCAAAGCTTCTGGAATGTCTTACAAAATGGGTTTATGAAGGCGGAATCTTCCTTGGCGTTGGGGAGCCATCTGCTGTCTCAGGGGAAGATACCTGCTTCAGAATGGCTCATGTTCTTGGAGTGGATCTGGACAGAGGCGAGCGCATCTGCCATGGAAAATGGCCAGGAAGAGAGGAGATTTCCAAGCGAAAACCAGGTCTGTATCTTACGGAAAAAGACACGGAAATCTGTCTGGATAAGCCAGAAAAACCATTGGTTACAAAGCATGATTTCGGAAAAGGACAGGGGATTTATCTCTCTTCTTTCACTGTAAATCCGGAAAATACACGGCTTCTTTCTAAGCTTCTGGTAAGAAATACAGACTATGATACTATGCCGTTTGTAACGGATAAGGTGGAAGCAGAGTGTACTTATTTCCCAGCTTCCCAGAAAACGATTATTATGAATAACAGTGAAATAGAAGTAACTGTAAAATGGAAAAATCTGGAGGGAGAAGAGGAGACTGCCCGGCTGGCACCTTATGAAACCTGTATCAGATAAACAAACGAATTCCAGAAGCACTTTTGAACGTTTAGTAAAAATTATCCAAAAATATAGTTGACGGATATCGATTTGTACAACATAATATAGGCATAATCGTTATTGTAACGAAAACGGAGTGGGGATGCCGAAGGAGCAAGTGCTGTTTTGGCATTGCTGTAATATTATGGCGAACAAATGGAGGTTTTTACATGAAAGTTTTAAACTACGGATCTTTAAATGTTGACTACGTATATTCCGTGGATCATATTATTGTGGGAGGAGAGACGCAGCACTCATCCAAGTTGGAGACATTCAGCGGCGGTAAAGGGTTGAACCAGTCTATTGCACTTGCCAAGGCGGGTGTGCCTGTTTATCATGCAGGAATTGTGGGAACAGACGGAGACATTCTTCTTGAAGCTTGCAAGGAAGCCGGAGTAAATACAAAATACATCCGCAGGCTTCCTGTAAAGGGTGGCCATACCATGATCCAGGTGGATAAGAATGCGCAGAACTGCATCATTCTTTATGGTGGAACTAACCAGATGCAGACAAAAGAATTTGTAGATGAGGTTCTGGCTGATTTTGGTGAGGGAGATTATCTGATCCTGCAGAATGAGGTAAATCTGCTGGACTATATTATTGATCAGGCTTACGAGAAAAAGATGAAAATTGTGCTCAATCCGTCACCATTTGATGACAAGCTGAGCACCTGTGATCTGGGAAAGGTTTATCTGTTTCTGTTGAACGAAATTGAAGGCGAGCAGATCACCGGCTACAAAGATAAAGACCAGATCCTGGATGCACTGGCAGAGAAATTCCCCAATGCCCGTTTTGTCCTGACTCTTGGCAGTGACGGTGCTGTTTACTACGATGGAAAAGAAAAAGTATTCCAGGGTATTTTCAAGGTAAAAGCCGTGGATACCACCGCAGCTGGAGATACCTTCACCGGCTACTTTATCGCTGCCGTTATTGATGGAAAGAGCATCCAGGAAGCTCTGCGAATGGCAGCAAAAGCCTCCTCCATCGCCGTCTCAAGACCCGGCGCCACCCCTTCCATTCCGAAAATGGATGAAGTGAAGAAAGAGCTGGGGATGCTGTAAGAGTTACTTAAGCGCAAAAAGTAAATGATATTTAGTAAAAATCCCGATTTTCTATGGAAATTTATAGAAAATCGGGATTTTTATTTGCTCATTGGATAATCGTCATCATCCTTAGCTGTTATTATCATATGTTATGGCTGGAAAAAATGTCAACCTGAAAATTGCTGTAGTGGAAGGAAAAACAAGAATTATTATTGATTTTTCTTTACTGATTTCAGATTCTTTTGCATTTGACATAATAGTTTGGACAGCAATTCTTTTTCTTCTGAGGTCATATGAGCAGTTAAAAGTTCTGTAGTCTTGTCGAAAATATCTACTATCCGAGGATAAATCTCTTCTGCTTTTGAGGTGGGGTAAAGCAGCCATCCCCTTTTATCATTTTCACAGCGCTCCCGCCTAATATAACCAAACTTTTCCAGATGAATCAGGTTTCGTGTAATATTGCTCAAGTCTAGGGCAAACCATTGACGTAATTCTTTTTGAGAAATTCCAGGGTTTCGGCAAATGACTGTGAGAAATGCGTGCTGTAAACCGAAAAGCCTATATGGCTGGTACTGCTGGCTTAAAAGGTCTGTAGCGCCATGTGCCAGGTAAAACAGGAGTCCGATTATATTGTTGCTTGCAAATGCAAGTGGATCTTTATTCATATAAATTTTCCTTTCTTCTCATAAATGTATTTTAGCAAGGTAAAAAATAGATGTCAACAATGCTTTTGTGCTAAATAAACTAAAATGAAAAGATTTTTTCGTTGGTTTTTAAATATTGCACAGTAGAATAATTTGACTTACAATATATATGCGTGCGCACGCAAATATATTGGAGGGAAAAGACTATATGAAAACTAAAATGAATAGGAACAGAAAAAAACAATGGGTGGTAACGGGAATTTCACTGGCAATAGCTTCTGGTATGCTTGTGCAGCCAGTTATGGCAGAGACAGCTGCAGAAGGCAATACGGAAACTACACTGGAAAAAACAGCAAATGAAACAGAAAATAAAAAGCCCAGAGTCATTATTACAAATGACGGGGAGATTGATGATAAAAATTCTTTTATCCGTCTGCTATACTATGCAAATGACCTAAATCTGGTAGGCTTGGTTCAGTCCAGCTCTTTTGCTCATTGGGCTGGTTCTCCGAATGGTGTCGGTGTAAAGAATATGGGAGCAGATGGTTCTGAGGAATTTGCATGGCCGGGAACAGAGTGGATGGATGAGTTCATTGACAATTATGCGGAAATTTATCCGAATTTAGTTGCTCATGATAGTGAATACCCAACGCCAGAATATCTTCACAGCATCGTGAGAATTGGAAATATCGGTTACATGGGAGAAATGGATGAGTCAACAGAAGGATCTAACTTGATAAAAGATACGATTCTGGATGACAGTACAGAACCACTTTATATTACCGCCTGGGGTGGCATGAATACCATTGGTCGGGCATTTATGGATATTTATCAGGAATATGGCGAGACAGAGGAATGGGATACTGTTCTTCAAAAAATATATGATAAAGTGCGTATTTATACCTGGTATGGACAGGATGGAAAAGATGAAAATGGAGAAGATCCGGTTCTGGGCGGTGTGTTAGCGAAATATTTCTCTAAATTGACAATCGTAGATGTTCATTCCTGCCAGGCATTGGGCTGGGGCTGGGAAAATGCTACTACAAATAACGGAAGTGAAGCCAACAGTAATCATCAAATCCCTGAAGTCCTTACAGGAGCATGGATGCAGGAAAATCTGGAAGGAGATTACGGCCCGCTGATGGAGCATTATGTAACCTATGGCGATGGCACTTATGTAGAGGGAAATTTAGACGGATTTCAGATGGGATCAGACGATAATCTGATGACAGCAGGATGGTTCTGTGGCACAGGAAGAGAACGCTATGATTTTATGGGTGAGGGAGACACTCCTACTTTCCTGCTCCTTCTGGATCTTGGATTTAACCTTGGAGAAGATTACGGCGCAGGAACCCTGGCTGGCAGATTTGTAAAAGATGAAGATCTGGCAAAAGTGGGTGTAACAAACTATTATGTCCCGGAAAATGACACGATTGTGATGAGCGACTGGGCAAATGTAGGACAGGAGACACAGGCAGCCACCTACGATTCTGGCGCTCGTTGGATAACAGATCTGATGAACGATTTTGCAGCCAGAGCTGACTGGGGAATGACCGATGATTATGCCAGTGCAAATCACAATCCGGAAATTGCTGTCGAAAATGGAAATGAGATTACAGCAGCACCTGGTGAAAAAGTCAGCCTGACAGCTGTTGCAACAGATCCGGATGGAGATAATGTAGTTTTAAAATGGTTTAATTATCCAGAGGCTGGAACCTATGGCAAAGAGGTAGTAATTGATGAAGGTGCAGACTCTGAGACAATGACATTTACAGTACCGGAAGATGCAGCAAATGGAGCAACGATTCATATGCTTGTAAAAGCAACGGATGATGGGAATCATACATTGAGCCAGTATCAGCGTGTGGTAGTGACGGTAGCTGCTGAAGAATAACAGGTAAAATGTTAATTCCTTTTGCAAATGTATTTTAGCAATTTTAGCGGCATGGTTTGAGGCTGTAGCTATTAAATTAAAAATGTAAACG
>ERZ1035006.299-NODE-299-length-41374-cov-8.760304_pt1 | contig 41374 bp, 34 predicted proteins | sample MGYA00520694_ERZ1035006 | MGnify/ENA primary metagenome ERZ1035006 (study PRJEB33766, sample SAMN09781746) | gut metagenome | biome: gut microbiome | host: Homo sapiens | place: Madagascar | study: EMG produced TPA metagenomics assembly of the PRJNA485056 data set...
TTTAAATTTAGTTAATGAAGGAAAAAATGTAAAAGACATATGGATTACAGGAAATACGGCAATTGACACATTTAAAACAACTATAAAAGAAAATTATAACCATCCTGAGTTGGAATGGTGTAAAGATTCACGGATGATACTTATAACAGCGCATCGCCGGGAAAGTCATGGGAGTAAAATGGAGGGGATGTTTCGGGCGATTAATCGAGTGATAAATGAACATGAAGATGTAAAAGCTATTTATCCTGTTCATTTAAATCCTGCGGTTCGAGAAATTGCACTTAGAGTATTTCCGAATAATAAAAGAATTCATCTTATAGATCCTTTAGATGTTCTGGACTTTCATAATTTTATTAAGGCTTCCTATTTAATACTTACTGATTCTGGTGGGATTCAAGAAGAAGCCCCTTCTTTAGGTAAACCTGTTCTAGTCTTACGAGATACAACGGAAAGACCAGAAGGAATCCATGCAGGAACTATAAAACTTGCTGGAACATCTGAAGACTGTATATACAATATTTTCACAGAATTACTAGATGATGAGGAAAAGTATTATTCTATGAGTAAGATGGTGAATCCTTATGGAGATGGGCATGCTAGTGAAAGAATTGCTGATATCCTAGAGTATGGATATGTATTGCCGGAACATATATAAATAGTTACCTATTATGTTGATAAGAAATTATAAGAATTGAGTGGAGCTGGTGGTATATGCCATAGTGACTAATGAATCCGGCAAACATAAGGGAGAGCATCATATCAATTACAGAGGTGCAGGAGACTCAGATATGTGCTATATGAGGCGGTTGTCTGCGCAGTAGTACATAACGACGAATTCAAAGAGGTGCATCTGCAATTCATAATGAGGGATAAGGATTCTCTGAAGAAGATGCAGCCGATGATAGCTGTGGCATGTGAGCTGTTGAGAATATTCTATAATACTGGCGATGATTGGTAACCACTATGATGGGCAGTAGATGCTTAGTGATATTCAAAGACCTGTTGCTGCATAATAACAAGAAAGAAGAAATGTAACTGTCTGCTCGCAACCAAAACCGGGCATCTGATTATTTGGGGATCTGGTTCCAGTTACGATTAGGTTGACCGGCTTCTGCGAGGGAGTGACAGGAAAGAAAGATCATCGGAAAAACGTTCACTGAAAGAAGCTGGTGAATATCCTGGACTGTCAAAAATCAACTACAAAGAATGAGTTAATAGCCGGCAGGGATCTTTACCGTATGAATCATTTATCAGAGATAGATATAGTAATAATTCCTTGTATTTTCAAGGAAAAATACCTGGCATTATAGGGAGGCTTTAGTTATGAATATGGAATATGCTATTGAGGTTTCTAATCTTAGTCGCGAGTACATGAATTATAAAGGTTGGATGAGGAGAAAAAAAGAAAAAAGAATTGCTGTAGATAATATTAGCTTTAAAGTTGTAAAAGGGGAAATATTTGGATTATTAGGTGAAAATGGAGCAGGGAAGACAACAACGATAAAAATATTAACAACATTGCTAGAGCCTAATTCGGGAAGTTGTTTAGTAAATGGTTGGGATTGTAAAAAAGAAAAGGATAAAATTCGACCTCATATAAATTTTGTTTTTGGTGGAGAAAGTGGAGTATATCGACGATTATCTGCTATGGATAATCTGATATATTTTGCAAGTTTGTATAGGATTATTGGAGATGAGGCAATAAAACGCGCAGAAAACTTATTGAAAATGGTTGGGTTATATGAGAATAAGGACCAATTGGTTGAAACGTATTCAAAAGGTATGATTCAGCGATTACAAATAGCGAGGGGATTGATAAATAATCCTGAAATAATCCTTATGGATGAGCCAACAATAGGATTAGATCCAATTGGTGCAAATAAGCTAAGAGATATTATTAAACAAATAAGAAAAGATGGTAAAACAGTGTTACTTACCACGCATTATATGCAGGAAGCGGATGATTTGTGTGATAATATTGCAATTCTATCAAAGGGAAAGATAGTAGCATTGGACTCACCACAGCAATTAAAAAAACAGTTTGGGAAAAATGGATTAAATAGTACTTTGGAAGAAGTTTTTATAAATCTTGTACAGGAGAATTAAAATATGAAATGTTTGGATGGGAAAAAAATCCTAAGCACATTTGAAATAATACGTTTGTCCGGTCTAATGCATATTAAACAATCAATGGCAAGAAGTATGTATCAGTTTTCGGTTTTTGTTAATCCTTTTATGAATACCATATTTTTGTACTTAATGTTTAGAAATGGTGAAAACGACAATTTACTCTCATATGTTATTATAAGTGCTGGATTAATGGGAGTCTGGAATTGTAGTTGTTTTTCTACTGCGGGAGATATTAATAGAGAAAGGATCATGGGAACTCTTCCAATTGTGTACACTTCTCCAGCAGGATTTAATTTGGTAATGTTTGGAAAAATATTAGCCAATACCATTATATCATTATTGTCTTTTGCTATTTCTCTAATAGTAACTGTGATTTTATCTAGAGAAATTCCTGACTTATCGCATTTATATGAGTTTGTGATTTCGTTTTTGGCAGTGATTGCAAGTGTTATGATGCTAGGAATGATGATAGGCTATATTTTTTTGCTTAGTCGAAAAACTCAACTATATATGAATCTTATTGAAATACCATTTATTTTTATATGTGGTTTTTGCTTCCCGATAGAAATATTGCCTAAATGGGTACAAAATATATCTAATTTATTTGCACCTACTTGGGCGGTTAGGATACTTAGGATGAGTATGGGAGAAATCAACTTAGGTGTGTTCTATCATGATTTAGGTATATGTGTTTTTGAAATAGTAATCTTGGCTTGTTTAAGCAGGCTGTTTTTTTTATTTGCTCAAAAAAGAATAAGTGTTACAGGAACTTTGGAGGTGTGCTGATGGGACGAGTTTTAGATTTTTTCAAAGTTTCTTGGATAAATTTTAAAGGACAACATGCTGCGTTTAATTTTGAAGAATTTATAACACTAAAAGTTGCGTATCCATTTATTACTTTACTGTTTCATTGTGTATTGGCGACATATGCATATGGGAAAATTGATATTGTGAAATGGGTAATTGGAAACTCTTTCTTATTATGTAACAGTACTTGCCTTTTTTCGTTGGGAACTTGTTTTGTTGCAGAGAGATATTTTGGGAGAATTCGTTCAATAGTTACTGGGAGTAAGTCAAAGATACAAATTATATTTGAAAAAGGTTTTTTTTCAATATTAGTAGGAATTTTAACGACATTGGTTGGATTTATATTAGGTTGCGTTGTGTTTAATGTAAATCTTAATGATTTTCCTTGGCTTTTTTTTGGAGCTACTTTATTTTCATCAATGATGGCTTTCACTGGATTCGCAATGTTTTTATCCGTTTTTGGTTTAGTTTCTGATTCTCAAAATCTAATTTTAAATTTAGTGGAATACATATTGCTTATTTTTACTGGTGCTAATATTCCGGTAGATAAATTGGAATATCCATTAAAGCTTATATCTGAATTGCTGCCGATGACAAGAGGAATTATAGCTATGGATTTATATATGAAAGCGGAAAGCGGATTGATTTGCTATAAACTATTAGGCCAAGAATTATTAGTTGGTATTGTTTATTTTTTGTTGGCATCGCTTATAATTCAACTAGCTGAAAACAAAGCTATAAAAGATGGGTCTTTAGATTTGTTTTAATAATTCATAACTGATGCTGCCCACCGAAAGATGAGTAGCATCAGTTATTGAGGGAAAATCCATCTTAACTTTCAGTAAGTTTTGAAACTCAATTAATAAGTGCTACATAAGATTGGTAACTTTTGAATAGTCATAATTAATTGGATAATAAAATCCATATATTAATGTGAGTTATAGTATTGCACCCTCTAAGTTAGTTAGGGGTATTTATCACCCGTTCGTTAAATATTAAGTCTAAAAAGCAGAATTTTTTTGCTACTTTTTAGGATTTGAAAAACATTTACAGTGTATCACCTGATTTGTGTAAGTCTTTGCATATTTGTAAAAATAAATCTTTTTCGACATACTGCTCAACATTGGCGAGATTTTGACGCATCTTTTTCACTTCATTTTCGGTAGAGCTTAACGTCCTTAAAAGTTCATTTTTACGAGTCTGCATAGCCACATAGTCACTATGAATCTCAGAGGCATTGACAGTTTTGGAATCCAATCCCATCTTTAGGAAAATTACTGTTTCTGTAAGTTCTGTACGGCGGTAAGGGAATCGTACATCCGCTTTGCAATCAGCTTCCGTCCTTCTTCATTGAGATGCAGATTGTCGGTGAGGTAGTCGGAAGCGATATCTTCATGGATGGCGCCGTAGAAGTTGTCTACGAAGGACACCCGGTTGTCGAAGGCAGTTTCGTATTCCTTCATAAAATACAGGGACAGTCCTACATTCCATTCGTTTTTCTGCATATCACTGCTCACATACTTTCCGTTTTCATCAACAGCATAGGCAAATGTGGGGGACATAACCACGATATCGACCCAGGGATAAGCATTCCGGAGGGCAGTGATTCCGGCGGTCAGGGAGCCTGCAATGTAGCGGGGCTCATCGGGTATCTGGTCGTGGTAAATCATGCTGTTTTCCAGATAGTCGCTGCCGTCGTACATAATGTAAACCATATCCACGGTCCTAAAATCCAGAGAAAACAGTTCGTCCATGGAAGATTGTAAGCCTGCGGGTACATTTTCCATGGAAGCATAGGCTTCTTCCAGGCGGGTTTTGTCGCCGGATACTAAAGAAGAAATCAGGTAGGAAAAACTGAACGCATCCATGGGATAATCGGTGGTAAAAGGATTTTCATGGGCAGCCAGCAGGGAGTCCGCCACGGCATAATTGTAAACAACTGCCTGGGAGTCTTTGGCAAACAGGCTGCAGACACTGCTGTCGCTGTCCTTGTCATCCGCGAAGGGCGCATTGCCGAAGCAGACAACGGTAGTTATCCCGTCATCCTCGGGAAATGTGCCGTCATCCTGCATGGGATTGGCGGTAAAATAGTCGTAGGTTTCGATTTCCGGGTTTTCCGGTGTGGGAATGGCATCAATGTCTTCCTGGGTAATCCGGTTGCCGAAGGTCTTGTACTTATAGAAACAAAGCCCCAGGATACCCAGAATGAGAATGCCTAAAACAAGGTGGATGCTGACACGCAGACGCTTTTCTTTTCTGCCAAGGGCATCCTCCGCATCGCTGTCATTTTCCTCCTCATCTTCATTTTCCTCGTCCTCATCGTCGTATTCCACGTAATCGTCGCCGGTTTCTTCCGTATCCATGCCGGCTTCTTCTACATCGACTTCGTTCCCGTCACTGTCGCCGTCTAAATCTTCTATCTCCAAATCCTCTATTTCCAAATCGTCCCAGCCGTCATCCAAATTTTCTGCGGGGGAATATCCTTTTTTTTCTGTCATTTGCTTTTTGTCCATGACCGTACAACCTTTCTGCGGGGCATGCGCCCTGTCGTTTGTTTCAGTATTGCCCGGAAGCCCGGGATGTAAACTGATTGTACTATTCTTCGGAAAAACTGTAAAGCAAAGTTGCAAAGTTTCTAATTTTTTTAGAAATGATACAAACCCGATACAATTTAACGGAAAATAAGAAAAGGAAAAGGGAACGAAACCGTTTCTTACGAAAAATTAAGAAATTTCTAATGATAAGAGAGTGCCTGAAACTTGAACGGCCCACAGAATAATGTTATACTAATCAGTATCTATGGATGGAAAGGTATGGGATACATGAGAAAGTTGTTTGGACATAAAAAACAATATACAGATGATGACTTCGACATGGAAGATTTTGATACAGACTTCGATGCGGAAGAAACCTACGGCGAAGAGGGCGACTATGAGGAAGCTTACGACGGCGAAGGGTATGAAGACGGCGTCGAATACGAGGAGGCTTATGAGGACGGAGCCGAAGACGGCGTCGAATACGAGGAGGCTTACGAGGACGGAGCCGAAGATGGTGTCGATTACGAAGAAGCTTATGAGGACGGAGCCGAAGACGACGTCGAATACGAAGAAGCTTATGAGGACGGAGCCGAAGACGGCGTCGAATACGAAGAGGCTTACGACGGCGAAGGCGAGTATGGCGTTCAGCTTTATGATGCGAATGCCGCAGTAGCGGAATATGAGCCCGGCGAAGAATACGAACCGGACGGCGCCTATGTGGATTTGGACGAAGCCGGCGAGGACTACGGGGATGAATACGAAGAGGAAACGGACGAAGAGGACGAGGAAGATGATGATGACGATGAGCCTCTGCCCTGGAGCGCCATGACCGACCTCAATTTCTTCCAGAAGGTATGGTATTCCCTGGTGCATATGAGCGCCATTGACCGTGTGATTACCACTTCCGGCGTACTGGTGCTTGTGCTGGCACTTGTGGCAGGCACTATTTATGTGGACAATCTGACAAAGAAAAACAAGCCCGCTTCCCAGCCGGTGGCATCTATCGGCAGCAGCATGGACGGTATCCATGTCGTGGGAGAGGACGGACTGATGGCTGTGGCGGATGCGGAAAAGGCAAGAATTGATGCAGCCAACGCCATTCAGGAGGACGAGCAGAAGGATTACGACGAAAATGAATATACCAAGGATGTAACGGTAACCATGAATACCACATCCATTGAAAAGGACCTGAAGATCAAATTCGTCAACAGCAAGACAAACAAGCTGATTGCCAATGTACCGTTCTCCGTAACGGTGGAAACACCCGGCAAAAAGACGGAAACCTGGACGGACGATGACATGGACGGCATTATTTACAAAACCGGCATCACACCCGGCAAGTACAGTGTTGCCATGAATGCGCTCACGGATGAAAAGTACAAGGACTACGAAATCAGCACCACAGCGAAGAAGGTGGATGTCCGGAAAGAAATTGCTTACCAGAAGGTAGACGTTTCTGACGAAATCAAGAAAGAATCGGAAATAGATTCCAAGAAGGAAGACACCATGATTAACGATACCGAGCAGGAGTCCACCCTGACGGATACCGTGGCATGGGTGGAATCCACCAAGACGGTTATTGAAGCAACCTACACCGCCATTGACAGAAAGAATGTGAAGGACCCCATGACCTCTGCCAAGGCAGGTACCTATATCCGCACGGCAGAGCTGAATGTCAGCGGCTTCAGCCTGCAGGCAGGAGAAAGCAAAAAGCTTGTATATTCTGCAAGCATCGGCAATGTAAGCTTCGGTCAGGCGACCTATACGAATTACGACAGCAACATTATCAGTGTAGGCTCCGACGGAACCGTAACGGGTCTTGCAGCAGGTACCACGAATCTGAAGATTATTGTGGAGGGTACGATTCAGGAAACCGATCCTTCCGGAAACAATGCCAGCAGGGCAGAAACCTTCACCGGCAACTGCCAGATAAGTGTTACAGAAAAAAAAGTGGATGTTAAGAGCATCTCTCTTGACAATACTTCCCTGACACTGGCGGAGGGCGGTGTGGCTTCCTTAAAGGCTACCGTGGCGCCGGATGATGCCGGCAACAAGGCGGTTACCTGGACTTCCTCCAACGCCGACGTGGCAACGGTAGACAATAACGGTACGGTTACGGCAAAGAAGGAAGGCACCGCACAAATTACCGTAGCTTCTGTAGAAAATCCTGCTATTACAGCGGTGTGCACGGTTACGGTTATGAAAAGGACGGACAGCCGTACCCTTTCCTTAAGCCAGAGCAATCTTTCCCTGGCACCCAATGCCAAGGCGGAAATTAAGGCGATTATCGGCAACAGCAATGCCGCCGGCTCCAAGGACGGTACACTGGAATATACACTGGATAAGACGGATGTGGCTTCTGTTTCCATGGGAGCCTTAAAGGACGGCACGGCAACCATTAACGTAACCGGTAAAAAAGCGGGCGTTGCCATTCTGACCGTAAAGCTAAAAGATAGCTCCCTTACGGCGGTATGTACCATTACCGTACAGGAAAATACCCTGAAATTGGATAAGAGCACTTTAAGCATTATGCCCGGAAGCAAGGGTACGGTGACAGCTACGGCAGGAAGCACAACCGGCACCTTTTCCGCGGACACTTCCGACAAGAATATTGCTACCGTAAAGATTTCCGAAACAAAGAAATCCTCCGACGGCAGCAGCTTAACGGCTACCGTAGAGGTTACCGGCGTCAAGACCGGCTCCGCTACCGTTACCGTAAATTATACCGACAACGGCTTTACCCAGAGCAAGACATTTACCGTTAAGGTAGCGGCAAAGGAAGGCAAGCTGACGGATACCAGCAACAGACAGCTTTACGTGCTGACATCCGACAACAAATACCGCGAAGCCACTTATGCGGACTATTACGATACCAACATCAAAACCTTCTATATTAAAACAGAGGGCAAGATAAAGTATACCGGCTGGCAGACCATTGACGGCAGGCTGTATTTCTTTGATGCGGCAGGCAACAAGGTGACCGGCGAACAGGTTATTCAGGGTGCAAAGTACAATTTTGCAAGCGACGGTTCCCTGGTTACCGGCAGTGGCAGCTTCGGTATCGACGTTTCCAAGTGGAACGGTACCATTGACTGGACGGCAGTAAAGAATTCCGGTGTCAACTATGTTATTATCCGCTGCGGTTACCGCGGCTCCTCTACCGGTGCACTGGTAGAAGACCCCAAGTTCAAAGCAAACATCCAGGGCGCCAATGCGGCAGGCCTTAAGGTGGGCGTTTACTTCTTCTCCCAGGCAATAAACAAAGCGGAAGCGGTAGAAGAGGCCTCCATGACCATTGATCTGATTAAAAAGTACAAGATTTCCTATCCGGTCTTCTTAGACGTGGAAGGCAGCAACGGACGCGGTGACAGGATTGATAAGGCAACCAGAACGGATGTTATCAAGGCTTACTGTGAAACCGTACAGAATGCGGGCTATACTGCAGGTGTTTATGCCAACAAGAGCTGGCTGAATAATAAAATTGATGCCGGACAGCTCGGCAAATACAAAATCTGGCTGGCACAGTATGCGGCAACCCCGACCTACACCGGACGTTATGACATGTGGCAGTACAAGTCCACCGGCAAGATTTCCGGTATCAGCGGTAATGTGGACTTAAACATCAGCTATCTGGGCTACTAAATCAAAACCAAACAAGTTAAGAAAATTGTATAAGGGACAGAAAGGAGATAAGCATGAGAACTTATCTGGTAACAGGAGGAGCCGGCTTCATCGGTTCCAACTACATTCATTACATGTTCAAAAAATACGGGGACGAAATCCGCATCATCAATGTGGATGCACTTACCTATGCGGGCAACCTGGAAAACTTAAAGGACGTGGAGAAAAGGGACAATTACACTTTTGTAAAAGCCAATATCTGCGACAAGGAAGCCATCCGCAAGGTGTTTACGGAAAATGACATCGACAGAGTGGTGCATTTCGCGGCGGAAAGCCATGTTGACAGAAGCATCCGCAACCCGGAAGTATTTGTGCAGACCAATGTATACGGTACCGCTGTTATGTTAAACTGCGCCAAGGAAGCATGGGGGCTTCCGGACGGCAGCTTTAAGGACGGCAAGAAATTCCTGCATGTTTCTACAGATGAGGTTTACGGTTCCCTGGAAAAAGACGATGAGTTCTTCTATGAAACCACTCCCTATGCTCCCCACAGTCCGTATTCCGCCAGCAAGGCAAGCTCCGATATGCTGGTAAAGGCATATATGGATACCTATCATTTCCCTGCCAACATTACGAACTGCTCCAACAACTACGGACCTTACCAGTTCCCGGAAAAGCTGATTCCGCTGATTATCAACAATGCCCTGCATGGCAAGAAGCTTCCGGTGTACGGCGACGGCAAAAATGTGCGTGACTGGCTCTATGTGGAGGACCATGCCAAAGCGATTGATATGGTGCAGGAACAGGGCAGACTGTTTGAAACCTACAACATCGGCGGACACAACGAAAAACAGAACATCGAGATTATTCATATCATTCTGGATACCCTGCAGGAAATGCTGCCGGACGGAGACGAAAGAAAGGCATGGATCAACGAAAGCCTGATTACCTACGTGGAGGACAGAAAGGGACATGACAGACGTTATGCCATCGCTCCCGATAAGATTAAGGCAGAAATCGGCTGGTATCCCGAAACCATGTTTAAGGATGGTATCAAAAAGACCATTGCCTGGTATTTTGAACATGAGGACTGGATGAAAAATGTGACCAGCGGGGATTATCAGAAGTATTACAGTGAAATGTACGAATAATCCGTGAAACACGATTACATGGGAACGGCTTTCGCTGTTCCCATTTTCCATATTCTGTGATAAAATAAATTTAACTGACCTGAAAGGAGATATTTCATGAAAGGAATTATTTTAGCCGGAGGATCCGGTACCAGACTGTACCCGCTCACCAAAGCCATTTCCAAACAGATTATGCCTGTTTACGATAAACCCATGATTTATTATCCGCTGTCCATCCTGATGCTGGCGGGGATTAAAGAAATCCTGATTATTTCCACCCCGAGGGATTTGCCGGTATTTGAGGAGCTTTTAGGCGACGGCAGCCAGATCGGCATGCAGCTTTCCTATGCGGTTCAGGACAAGCCCAGAGGACTGGCGGACGCCTTTATCATCGGCGCGGATTTCATCGGTAATGACAGGGTGGCGCTGATTCTGGGCGACAATATTTTTTACGGACAGAGCTTTTCCAGAGTGCTTAAGGAAGTGGCATCCCGGGAAAAGGGAGCGACGATTTTCGGTTATTATGTAAGAGATCCGAGAGAGTACGGTGTAGTGGAGTTTGATGAAAACGGCAAGGCCCTTTCCATCGAAGAAAAGCCGGAGCATCCCAAGAGCAATTATGCGGTGCCGGGTCTTTATTTTTATGACAATGATGTAGTGGAGATTGCGAAAAACGTAAAACCCTCCGCAAGGGGTGAAATTGAAATTACCAGCATCAACAACGAGTATCTGCAGAGAGGAACCCTGCGTGTGGAAACACTGGGAAGAGGCTTTGCATGGCTGGACACCGGCAATCACGATGCCCTGCTTGATGCGGCGGATTTCGTAGCAGCTTTCCAGAAACGGCAGGGACTTTACATTTCCTGTATCGAGGAAATCGCCTACAAGCGCGGATTTATTACAAGAGAGCAGCTTTTGACTTTAGCGGAGCCGCTCATGAAAACGAATTACGGCAAATATTTAACAGAGGTTGCAAATGGACTCTAAATGGAAACGAACGGCAATCTGTGTTTCGGCATGCATGTGTCTGCTGCTGCTTTTACTGGTTCTGTTTACCAACCTTCCCCAAAGGAAGGGAACGGCGGATGCCGGCGGCGCAGTGACGTCTGCGGGTACACAGACGGACCAGGATACCGGTGCCGGGCAGCAGGGAGCGGATAAAAGCAATCTGTCCGCTTTTTTGCAGGATGAATATTTCTTTGACCGGGACACAAAGGAGACCGACAGACTATATGATGAAACGAACCGGCTTTCCCTGATTGTGACCTCCGTGGAAAAGGATTTGCGTGTGCAGATTGTGGACAGGGATAACAAACCGGTGGAGGGAGAAAGCTTTTACATCACCTTAAACGGCAAGGACGAATACAAGGATTTAGACAAGGACGGAGTGATTTACATCGGGGACCTTCCTGCCGGAGAGTATGAGGTGGCGTTAAAGCCCATAAGCGGCTACCGTACACCCTTAAGTGCCACGGATGTCCGGGTGAAGGACAAGGTGGAGTATGTGGCGATAGACGACATTTCCCTGCTTATCAAAACCGAGGCGGAAATTGATGCGGAAGCGGAAGACAGTGCCGAAGCCAATACCGATGGGGACGATACCGAAATCCGGCAGACCTCCGGAGTATCCAAAACCGGCGTGCTGGGAATTGACGTTTCCAAGTGGCAGAAGGAAATCGACTGGGACAAGGTGAAGAACGAAGGCGTGGATTTTGCCATTATCCGCTGCGGTTACCGAGGTTCCGTTACCGGCAGTCTGGTGGAGGACCCTTATTTTGAACAGAATATCAAGGGCGCCCGGGCAGCGGGCATCAAAGTGGGTGTGTATTTCTTTACCCAGGCGGTAAACGAAGTGGAAGCCGTCGAAGAGGCAAGTATGGTCATCAGTCTGGTGCGGGACTATGAACTGCAGTACCCCGTATTCATCGATACGGAAGGCGCCGGCGGAAACGGCAGGGCGGATTCCCTAAATGTGGAAGAGCGTACCGCTGTCTGTGAGGCGTTCTGCACCACCGTGAAAAATGCCGGTCTGGAGGCGGGCGTGTATGCCAGCCGCAACTGGTACAACAATAAGCTTACAGCCAGTACGCTGGAGTCCTACGCCATCTGGCTTGCGGAGTACCGGAGTGTGCCCCTGTATCAGGGCTACTACCAGATGTGGCAGTATACCTCCAAGGGTAAAATCAACGGTATTAACGGCAACGTGGATTTGAATGTAAGTTACAGGAAATGATAGACAGACAGGAAAGGTAAGGTTTTAATATGGGAAAGATTACAGTGGAAACATGCGAAATCGAGGGCTTAAAAATTCTGACCCCACAGGTATTCGGGGATAACAGAGGCTACTTTATGGAAACCTACAATTACAACGATTACAAGGCAGCCGGTATTGACTTTAATTTTGTACAGGACAACCAGTCCGCATCCAAGAAGGGCGTGCTGCGCGGTTTACATTTTCAGAAGCAGTTCCCGCAGGACAAGTTAGTCCGTGTTATTCGCGGAGAAGTGTTCGACGTGGCGGTGGATATGCGTCCGGAGTCGGAAACCTTCGGCAAATGGTATGGTGTGCTTCTTTCCGAAGAAAACAAAAAGCAGTTTTTCATTCCGAAGAATTTTGCACACGGTTTTTTAGTGCTTTCCGATTATGCGGAGTTCTGCTATAAGTGTACGGACTTTTACCATCCCGGCGATGAGGGCGGTATTTCCTACAAGGACCCGGATATTAAGGTAGAGTGGCCGATTCCGGAGGGCATGGAGCTTATTTTATCCGATAAGGACACCAAATGGGGAAGCTTCCGGGAATATGCAAAAGAACTGGGAAAGGCATAAGCACTTACTATGAAGAAAAAGATTTCAAAAAAGACGGGCATTCTGCTTTTTTATATAGCAGCGCTTATTATGGCATGCCTGATTGTGTTCCATAAAAATCCGAATGCCCAGGCAGCGGAGGAAAATCTTAAAAAGATTATTTCCGTTGTGGTAATTTTGGTTTCCTGCGTATTGTTTACGGCACTTTACGATAAAGTGACCGGTCTGCCGGTGGAGCTGTACCAGAACAGGCATTTAATCTGGAAGCTGGCAAAGAACGACTTTAAAAAGCGGTATGCCGGCTCCTATCTCGGCGCAGTCTGGGCAATGGTGCAGCCGGTGATTACGGTTGTCATGTACTGGCTGGTGTTTGATGTGATTATGGGAAGCGCCGGTATGGCAATGCGGGGCGGCAGCGACATTCCGTTCGTGCTCTTTTTAACCGCCGGCCTGGTTCCGTGGTTTTATTTTAACGAAGCCTGGACAAACGGCACCATGGCGCTTTTGGAGTACAATTATTTAGTAAAGAAAGTTGTGTTCAAGATTAGTATCCTGCCGATTATCAAGGTCATCGGCGCTACCTTTGTGCACGTGTTTTTTATTTGCATTCTGCTTCTGATTGCCGCTTTTTACGGTTATACCCCCACTTTGTATACCCTGCAGATTTTTTATTACAGCTTCTGCACCTTTGTTCTGGTGCTGGCATTAAGCTACACCACCTGCTCTCTTGTGGTATTTATGCGCGATATTTCCCAGATTATCAGCATTATGCTGCAAATCGGCATGTGGGCGACCCCCATTATGTGGAACTTTGATGCCATCAGTCCTACCTGGGCGAAAATCTTAAAATTAAATCCCATGGTTTATATTGTAAACGGATACCGGGATGCCATTTACGGCCATTCCTGGTTCTTTGAGGACTTCTTTTCTACCATGTATTTCTGGATTTTTACGATTGTGGTATTCGGTATCGGCGCCGTGGTATTTAAGAAGCTGAAGGTGCATTTCGCGGATGTGCTGTAATGAAAAGCGGAAAGGTAAGAGCAATGGATAATCAGGAAAGAAAGCCTGCAATTACGGTCAAAGACCTTAAAAAAGTATACAAACTCTATGACAAGCCCTCGGACCGGTTCAAGGAAGCCTTTGGATTGACCCGGAAGAAGGCAAAGGAGCATTATGCCTTAAACGGTGTGTCCCTTGAGATTTTTCAGGGCGAAACCGTGGGTATTATCGGCACCAACGGCTCCGGTAAATCCACCATATTAAAGATTATTACCGGTGTCTTAAGCCCTACTTCGGGGGAGGTAAATGTAAGCGGCAGAATTTCGGCGCTGCTTGAGCTTGGTGCAGGTTTTAACATGGAATACAACGGCATCGAAAATGTGTACTTAAACGGCACTATGATGGGTTTTTCCCAGAAGGAAATCGATGCCAAGCTGCCGGAAATTTTAAAATTTGCGGACATCGGCGACTATGTGTACCAGCCGGTCAAGACGTACTCCAGCGGTATGTTCGTGCGTCTGGCTTTTGCGGTTGCCATCAATATCGAGCCTGAAATCCTCATTGTGGATGAAGCGCTTTCCGTCGGTGACGTTTTCTTTCAGGCAAAATGCTACCATAAGTTTGAAGAATTCAAGAAAATGGGCAAGACCATTGTGTTTGTCAGCCACGACTTAAGCAGCATCAGCAAATACTGCGACCGGGTATACCTCTTAAATCAGGGTAATCTTTTAGGAGAGGGCAGCCCCAAGGAAATGATTGATGCCTTCAAACGGGTGCTGGTGGGTCAGTACGAAATCCATGACAAGGAAGATATGGATTTCCATATTCCCGAAAACGTGTTAAATCCGGAGCTTCTGGAATACGGTACCAAGCAGGCGGAAATGACGGAATTTTACATTACCGATGACAAGGGCGTGAAGACCACCGCCGTCATTAAGGGCACGGAGTTTACCATCCACGTAAAGGTGGCGTTCCGCGATAGGATTGTTGCTCCGATTTTTGCGTTTTCCTTTAAGAATATCAAGGGAACGGAAATTACCGGCACCAACAGCATGATAGAAAAGGCATTTTTGGAGCCTGTGGAAGCGGGAGTGGTAAAGGAAGTGACTTTTAAGCAGAATATGAGTCTGCAGGGTGGGGAATATCTGCTTTCCTTAGGTGTTACGGGCTATGAGGGCAGCGAATTCCAGGTTTATCACAGATTGTATGATGTTTTGAATGTAACCGTGGTTTCCGACAAGGACACGGTGGGCTTTTATGATATGAATTCTAAGGTAGAGGTGAAGAATGCCGCAAAGGATAAGGTGATACCCTACCGGCAGGAGGCGTAATGGCAGAAAACGTAACGGAACAGATTGGAAAAATCACACTGGATTTAACACACTATCCCGGTGAGGATTTATACTGCGACGGCAAGGTGGAGGACGAGCTTCTTTCCATCGTGAAGGATTATGCACAGGTGGAGTACCGGCAGATTATCGAAGAAAAGAAAAGCTGGCCCATTCTGTATCATTTATCCCCTCTCAGGGAAAACATTGTGGACTGGATTCCCATGAAGCACACGGAAAAGGTGCTGGAGGTGGGAAGCGGCTGCGGCGCCATTACGGGCGCTCTTTCCCGGAAAGCGGGGGAGGTGACCTGTGTGGACCTTTCCAAAAAGCGGAGTATGATAAATGCCTACCGCCATGCGGAATGTGAAAACGTGACTATCCATGTGGGCAATTTCAAGGACATTGAACCGGATTTGCCGGACAATTTCGATTATATTTTTCTGATCGGCGTGTTTGAGTACGGACAGAGCTACATGGGAAGTAAAACGCCATTTGAAGATTTTTTGAATATGATTAAAAAGCACCTGGCTCCCGGCGGCAGGATTGTCATTGCCATTGAAAACAAATACGGACTGAAATATTTTGCGGGCTGCAAGGAAGACCATCTCGGCACTTATTTTTCCGGAATTGAGAATTACGAAGCGGGCGGCGGGGTACGTACCTTTTCAAGAAAAGGTCTGGAAAAAATTCTGGAATCCTGCGGCGTAGGAAAATATCATTTTTATTATCCGTACCCGGATTACAAATTCATGACCACCCTGTATTCGGACGAATATCTTCCCGGCAAGGGAGAATTATCAAATAACATGCGTAATTTTGACAGGGACAGAATGCTTCTGTTCGATGAAAAGAATGCGTTTGACGGCATTGTGGAGGACAAGCTGTTTTCTGTGTTCAGCAATTCTTATGTAGTGATTATCGGGGACGGCTTCGATGTGAAATACTCCCGCTTTTCCAACGACAGAGCAAAGGAATACTGTATCCGTACGGATATCTGCCGGGATGCGGAGGGAAAGGCCCATGTGGAAAAACACCCGTTATGCAAAGAGGCGGAGGAGCATATCCGCAGTATGGAGGATGCTTACCGGTCCCTGCTTGCAAGGTATGAGGGCGGCAATATTTCCGTGAACGCCTGCACTCTTATGGAAGAGGACGGAAAGGTATGGGACAGCTTTGAATTCCTGCCCGGCAGACTGCTTTCCGAGCTTTTGGACGAATGTCTGGAGAAGGACGATTGTGAGGGTTTCCATAAGCTGTTCTGCGAATACGTGGAAAGAACGGGATACAATCCCACCTATCCTGCGGCGGACTTTGATATGATTTTCAGTAATATCATGGTGGATGGCGACAAGTGGTCCATCATCGATTACGAATGGACCTTCGGCAAGGAAGTGGCCCCGAGGGAGTTAGCTTTCCGGGCGGTGTACTGTTATCTTCTGGAAAATGAGAAAAGAAATAAATTAAATTTGGATTTAATAATGGAAAAACTGGAAATTACCGAGGAGGAAGCGGAGAATTTCCGGGAGCAGGAAAGAGGATTTCAGGAATTTGTCACCGGCCAGCACAAATCCATGGCGCAGATGCGGGATTTAATCGGAAACCGGGTGCTTGAACCCGGAAAGATGATTGACCGTATGCAGGATATGGCGGGCATATGCCGGGTGCAGGTCTATGAAGACGACGGCAAGGGCTTTTCCGAAGAGAATTCTTACTTTGTAAAGGATGCCTATGTAGGGGAACAGGATGTGGAAGTGACCCTTTCTGTGGACGGAAATGTGCAGATTTTGCGAATTGACCCTGCCATGACTTCCTGCGTGGTGACGGTGGAGGAGCTTTTATTTAACGGTGTTCCCGTGCCCACACAGGATAAGAAGATTTTTTACACAAACGGCAAGGTAGCAAGACCTTCGGCAACCTGTATTTTTTCCACAACCGACCCCAACCTTTATATCAAAGTGGCGGATTTGGACAGAAAAGCGGAAAATGAGCTCTTTGCCAGATTAAAGGTGGTGCCTGTGCCGGAGCGTATGGCAGCGGATATGGCGGCAAGTGTCAAAAAGATTTTTTAACAATCGGAAGGAATTATAAATTTGGGTATCAAAAGCTTTCTGAAACAGGGGATGGCATACGGTCTGGACAAGCAGTACGAGAAAAAATGCGCCTCCCGTAAAATTTTATACAAAGACTGGGTGGCATCCATGGAAGAAGCGGAAGCGGGTGCAGACAGCAGCCGGACGGAGGCTGCTTCCGCCGGAGAGCGTGCGGAAGCCGTTTTTCTATCTGATGCAGAGAACGGTGCCTGGGCGGATGGCGCCAAAGAACGAGCGGAGGCTTTTCTTTCTGCACACCCGGAGGTCTGCGTGGTCTACGGGGATGAGGATGTGGAAACTGCACCGGGACAGTACGAAAATCCATGGCTGAAGCCCTGCTGGTCCCCGGACACCTACCTGTGGAAGGACTATCTGGGAGAGGCAGTAGCGGTGCGGAAATCCTTTTATGAAAAGGCGGAGGAGAAATCCCGCGACGGCCTGCTGAAAGCGGCAGGCGGATTTACAAAGGGCTGCCAAAGCATCGCCCATATAAACGGCATCCTGTTTCATCGGAAAACGGACTGGTTTACCGGGGAAACAAACAGCAGCATGACCCGGGAAAAAACGGCGGGTGGACAAACGGACTGCCGGGATGCAAAGAAGCAGGGCATGCCCTATATTTCCGTGATTATTCCGTCCAAGGACAATGCGGTTGTCCTGAAAAAATGTCTGGACACCCTGAAAAAAACGGCGGCGGACATTTCTTACGAAGTGCTTCTGGTGGACAACGGAAGCGGTGAAGCGGTTAAAAAGAAAATAGAAGAAATGACGGCGGACGTCCCGGATATTCTCTATATGTACGAACCCAGGGAATTTAACTTTTCCAAAATGTGCAACCTGGGGGCAGAAAGAGCAAAGGGCAGTCTGCTTTTGTTTCTAAATGATGATATCGAAGCTACGCATACCGGCTGGCTTTCCGATATGGCTAAGCTGGCAGAGCGTCCCCATGTGGGGGCGGTGGGCTGCAAGCTGCTTTACCCGGATACGGATAAAATCCAGCATGCCGGTATTACGAATCTTCCCATGGGTCCGGTTCACAAGCTGCAGTTTTTAAGAGATAACAAGTGTTATTACGATAACCGGAACAGGGGAATACGGAACGTTTCCGCTGTGACGGCGGCATGTCTCATGGTAAGAAGAGAAGTTTTTGAAGAAGCGGGCGGCTTCTGTGAAAGCATGCAGGTAGCCTTCAATGATGTGGATTTTTGTTTTACTCTCTTAGAAAAGGGCTATTACAACGCGGTCTGCAACCATATACATCTTCTGCACCATGAGTCTATGAGCAGGGGAGCGGACGAGTCCGAGGAGAAGCTAAAGCGGCTTCACCGGGAACGCACCATGCTCTACGACAGGCACCCGGGGCTTAACGGACAGGACCCGTTTTACCATGACTGGCTGAACCGCACGGGTCTGGATACCCGCATCCAGCCGGCTTACCGGTCGGGCAGGGAAATCGCGGATGTGCAGGCAGCTAAGGAAGTGGCAAAGGAGAGCAACGAAGCCTACGTGCTTAAGAATGCCCGAAAAGACAGATGTCTTCTGGTGCGCATTGAGGCGGCGGATGCTTCCCATATTTCGGGGTACGGCGTGGTGCTCGGCAGCGACAATGCCTGCTTTAGCGGAAAGCTTTTGCTGGAAAGAAAAGGAAGACAGCCCACCGTGTACGAACTGGATTTTACGGAACAATACCGACAGGATCTGCAGGAAAATATGCCGGACCAGAAAAATGTGGCACTCTGCGGTTTTCATGTGAACATAGCGGAGCCTCTTCCCGAAGGAGAATACCGCATCGGCATGCTTGCCACGGATAAGATATCCGGCAGCAGCCTTATGAATTACAGTAACCGGACGTTTATCGTTGCCCGGACATAACAGAAAGGCATGGATATAGAAATGGACTATAAAGAAGCCTACGAAAAAGAACATTTGAAAAATGCGGAGCTGGCCGGCAGGGTGGCAGATCTGGAAATGCAGAAAGAAGATTTAAGCTACAAGCTGGACCGCATTAAAAACAATCCGCTTTTTAAGGCATCCAAACCGGCAAGGAATGTGATGCACTGGGCTATCCGCCAGAAGAACCGTCTGGCCGGCTGCGGAGGTCCGAAGGGCGTTGTGCGTAAGCTAAAACAGAAAAAGCAGGAAAAAAGTGTCATGAGAAGCTACGGTACGGACAGCTTTCCTACGCCGGAGGAGGCAAAAAAAGAACGGGAAACCGTATTTGAAAGACCGGTGAAGGTCAGCATTCTGGTGCCGCTTTACAATACACCGAAGGAATTTTTGACGGCAATGATTGACTCCGTGCTGGCGCAGACCTATGAAAACTGGGAGCTCTGTCTGGCGGACGGCTCCGATGAGGCGCACAAGGAAGTGGGAGAAATCTGTGCTTCCTACGTGGAAAAGGAAGGGGACAGAAAACGCATCCGCTATGAAAAGCTGGCGGAAAATAAAGGCATTTCCGGCAATACCAACGCCTGCTATGCCATGTCCACCGGAGAATACATCGGTCTGTTTGACCACGATGACATCCTGCATCCCTCCGCACTGTACGAATATGTGAAAGCCATTAACGAACAGGGCGCGGACTATATTTACTGTGATGAAACAACCTTTAAAAACGGTGATATCAACAAAATGCTGACCATGCATTTTAAGCCGGACTATGCTATTGACAACCTGCGTGCCAACAACTATATCTGCCATTTCAGCGTATTTGCCAGAAAGCTTTTAGACGGTACGGAACTTTTCCGCTCCCAGTTTGACGGCAGCCAGGACCACGATATGATTTTACGTCTGACGGATAAGGCAGAAAAAATTGTGCATATTCCGAAACTTTTGTACTACTGGAGATGTCATGCGGGCAGTGTGGCATCGGGCATTGAGGCAAAGACCTATGCCATCGAGGCGGCAAAGGGGGCCGTGGCGGACCATCTGCGCAAGCACGGATTCCGTAATTTCAAGATCGAAAGCACCAGAGCGTTTGAAACCATATTCCGTATCCGCTATGAAGTGCTGGGAAATCCGAAAATTTCCATTATCATTCCCAATAAGGACCATGTGATGGATTTACGGAGGGCGGTGACTTCCATTCTGGAAAAATCCACCTATGACAATTACGAAATCATCATTGTGGAGAACAACAGTGAAACGGAAGAAATTTTCCGGTACTATGACGAGCTGAAAAAGAACGAAAAGATTAAAATCGTGACCTACGAGGGCGGTTTCAACTATTCCGCCATCAATAATCTGGGTGTGAGCAGGGCGGACGGCGACTACGTGCTTTTGCTGAACAACGACACCGAGGTCATTACCGTGAACTGGATGGAAGAGCTTCTGATGTATGCCCAGAGAGAGGATGTGGGCGCCGTAGGCTGCAAGCTTTACTATGCGGACCGCACCATCCAGCATGCCGGCGTGGTCATCGGTCTGGGAGCCCACAGGACGGCGGGACACAGCCATTACCGCATGCCGAGACAGAACTTAGGCTATATGGGAAGACTCTGCTATGCCCAGGATGTTTCCGCGGTGACGGGAGCCTGCCTTTTAGTAAAAAAGAGCCTGTACGAAGCGGTGGAAGGCCTGGACGAAGGCTTTGCCGTGTCCTTAAATGACGTGGATTTCTGCTTAAAGCTGAGAGAGAGGGGACTTCTTAATGTCTTTACGCCGTTTGCGGAGCTTTACCACTATGAGTCGGTTTCCAGAGGACTGGATACGGACGGAGAGAAAGCTGCCCGCTACAATGCGGAGTCTGCGAAGTTCCGCGAAAAGTGGAAGGAAGTTCTGGAGAAGGGTGACCCGTACTACAATCCCAACTTTTCCCTCGACAGAAGCGATTTTGCCCTGAAAATCCAGTAAAATCATACAAAATTGCGCCTTTTTTCTAAAAAGTATTGTGGAAATATTGAGGATGATATGATATACTACCAACGTGAAAAAGGTTTTAGAAAGAAAAACATAGACAGAATCAAAGAAAGGACAGGAAAGTAACATGGATTATATGAAGAAATTCCAGTTCTGGCTGGACAACGATTATTTTGACGAAAAGACCAAAGAGGAACTGCTTGCCATTCGCAACAACGCTTCCGAAATCGAAGACCGCTTCTATAAGGATCTGGAGTTCGGTACCGGCGGACTCCGCGGTGTCATCGGTGCCGGTACCAACCGTATGAACGTTTACACCGTAAGAAAAGCATCCCAGGGTCTTGCTAATTATATCTTAAAGAAGGGCGGCGCAGGCAGAGCGGTTGCCATTGCATACGACTCCCGAAGAATGTCTCCCGAATTTGCAGATACCGCAGCACTCTGCCTTGCAGCAAGCGGCATCAAGGCATATGTATTCGAGTCCCTTCGTCCCACTCCCGAGCTTTCCTTTGCCGTACGCAAGCTTCACTGCATCGCCGGTATCGTGGTAACGGCAAGCCACAACCCGCCTGAATACAACGGCTACAAGGTATACTGGGAAGACGGCGCACAGATTACCGCACCTCTGGACAAAGAAATCATTGCAGAGGTAAATGCGATTACCGATTACAACACCTGCAAGACCATGGACAAGGCAGAAGCCGTAGAAAAGGGTCTGTATGAGGTTATCGGCGCAGAAATCGACGACGCTTACATGGCAGAGTTAAAGAAGCAGATTATTCATCCCGATGTCATTGCAGAAATGGCAGAGGACATCAAGATTGTATATACCCCGCTCTGCGGAACCGGCAACATCCCGGTAAGACGTGTTCTTTCCGAATTGGGCTTCAAGCATGTATATGTAGTACCCGAGCAGGAAAATCCCGACCCCAACTTCACCACCCTGGATTATCCGAACCCGGAAGACCCCAAGGCATTTACCTATGCGCTTCGTCTGGCTAAGGAAAAGGATGCGGACATCGTTTTAGCTACTGACCCGGATGCAGACCGTTTAGGTGTATATGCAAAGGATAAAAAGACCGGTGAATACGTTCCTTTCACAGGAAATATGTCCGGTATGCTGATTGCCGAATACATTTTAAGAGAGAGAACCAAGACACACACCATGCCTGAAAAACCGGCGCTGGTCACCACCATTGTTACCACCAACATGACAAAACCCATTACCGATGCTTACGGCGTAAAGCTGATTGAAGTACTGACTGGCTTCAAGTTCATCGGCGAACAGATTAAGTGGTTTGAAAGAGACCATTCCTACAATTATGTATTCGGTCTGGAAGAAAGCTACGGCTGCCTTGCCGGAACCCATTCCCGTGATAAGGATGCCTGCGTTGCCGTTATGTGCCTCTGCGAAGTGGCTGCCTACTGCAAGAAGGAAGGCAAGACCCTGTGGGATATGATGGTAGAAATGTATGAGAAATACGGCTACTACAAGGAAACTCAGTACACCATTACCTTAAAGGGTGTGGACGGTGCAAAGCAGATTAACGAAATCATGGATAAGCTCCGCACCAATCCGCCTAAGGCATTCGGTGACTTAAAGGTTCTTCGTTTCCGTGATTATAAGGAAGATAAGATTTTGGATATGGAAACCGGTGCGGTTACCACAACCGGACTTCCCAATTCCAATGTTCTGTACTTTGAATTACCGGATAACTGCTGGTGCTGTGCACGTCCCTCCGGTACAGAGCCCAAGATTAAGTTCTACATGGGTGTAAAGGGCAACAGCATCGAAGATGCAGCTGCAAAAGTAGAAAAGTTGACGGAAGATGTAAAAGCGGTTCTGTAATATTATGGCCAAATTATCAAAAAGTAACTTGAAAAAAACTTTATATTATCTAAAAAGAAACGGGCTGCGGGATACTTATCTCGCAGCCTTAGAACGTTTACGGAAAAAAGAGGATTACCGGTACGAAGCGCCCGCGGAAGCGGTTTTAAAGGCACAGAAGGAAGAGGCCTCCCGGATGGCGTCTCTGTTATTCAGCATTTTAGTGCCCACTTACCGGACACCTGAGAACTACCTGCGGGAAATGATAGACTCCGTACTGGCACAGACCTATGGCAGCTTTGAGCTGATACTGGCGGACGCCAGCGGGGATGAGTCTGTAAAACAGGTTGTGGATACCTACGAGGACAAGCGGATACGTTATATCCGGCTTGCGGAAAATAAAGGGATTTCCGGTAATACCAACGAAGCGCTTAAGCATGCAACGGGACTGTATACCGGGCTGCTTGACCATGACGACCTGCTGACACCGGATGCCCTGTATGAAAATGCGATGGCAATCGCGGAAGCAAAGAGCCGGGGGATACGCCCGCAGCTTTTGTATTCCGATGAAGATAAATGTGACGAGAACGGAGAAAATTATTTCTGTCCACATAAAAAGGAAGAATTTAATTTAGATTTAATTTTGTCAAATAATTACATCTGTCATTTTACGGTAATGGAAACCGCACTTCTGAAAGAACTGCAGTTCAGGGAAGAATATGACGGAGCGCAGGATTATGACCTGGTGCTCAGGGCAGTGGGAAATATTTACGGAAAATGCGGACAGCCTGTGTTTGCCGCAGGATGCCCGGACAAGGCGGATCCGGCAGAAAATATCTGCCACATTGCCAGAGTGCTGTATCACTGGCGCTGTCACAGCGCTTCCACGGCGGACAACCCCCAGAGCAAGCAGTATGCCTACGAAGCGGGCCGAAATGCGCTGCGGGATTTCCTAAAGGGACAGGGCATGACGGCAGGTGTGGCGCACAGTAAGCATCTGGGATTTTACGAGGTAAATTATCATCCGGATTTTCTCTCTCTGCGTAAGGATGTGGGCGCAATCGGCTGTCCGGCGTATAAAAACAATAAAATAACATACGGTATGTATGACAAAGATGGCAAAAATCCTTACCGGGGACTGAAAAGAGGCTATGCGGGGGAGATGAACCGTGCGGAACTGGTGCAGGATGTGTACGCCGTGGATATCCGTATCATGAAAGTCCGCAAAGAACTCAGGGAACTGGTGCAAAGTGTATTGAAGGAACAGGCGTCCGGAGATGCGACAGGCGTTCTTGTGGGCGGTTTTGTGATAAAGGAAAACGGTACCTTTGAGAGCCGTAGAAACTATACGGAAGAGGAATATGCCGAAATCAGCCGGAAGGTCTGTGAAGCGGTAAAAAAGGAAGGATACCGGATTGTGTATCTGCCGGGAGGATGGAAAGGATGAAAACGACCATAGTCATACCAAACTACAACGGAATTTCCTACCTGAGGGAATGCGTGAAGTCCCTCAGGGAAGATTTGAAAAACCATCCGGCGGCGGTTATTATAGTGGATAACGGTTCCGGGGACGGCAGTGTGGAGTGGATAAAACAAGAATGTCCCGATATCACACTGATACCTCTGAAAAAAAATACGGGATTTCCCCATGCGGTAAATGTCGGCATCCGTCATGCCAAAACCCCCTTTGTACTGCTGCTTAATAACGATACCGTGGTGCGTCCCGGTTTTACAAAAGCACTGGAAGAGGCGATTTCCGGGCACAAGGATGCCTTTTCCGTCAGTGCGAAAATGCTTTCCATGAAGGAGGAGGGCATCATGGACAATGCCGGCGATTTGTACTGCGCCTTAGGCTGGGCATTTGCCAGAGGAAAGGACAGACCGGCAGAGGACTACAACAAGCCCTGCGAAATCTTTTCCGCCTGCGGCGGCGCCGCCATTTACCGGAAAAGCGTTTTTGAAAAAATCGGATATTTTGACGACAGCCATTTTGCCTATCTGGAGGACGTGGATATCGGATGGCGTGCAAAGATTTACGGATACCGCAATTTCTATGAGCCGAAAGCGGAGGTGCTCCATGCCGGAAGCGCTGCCAGCGGCTCCCGTTACAATGCCTTTAAGGTCAGTCTTTCCTCGGCAAACAGTGTGGCAATTATCGGAAAGAATATGCCGCTTCTGCAGATTATCGTAAATCTGCCGTTCCTTCTGCCGGGATTTCTTGTGAAGTTTTTGTTTTTTGTCCGCAAGGGCTACGGAAAAATCTATGCCGCAGGCTGCTTAAAGGGATTTATGCGCGGATTTACAGAGGACGGAAGAAAAAAGAAAGTGTATGTTTTGCCGGAAAATTTGGGAAACTATATGAGAATACAGCTTGTACTCTGGGGAAACCTGTTTAAGCGTTTCGCAAATTGAGACCGCAAAAAAGAATGATACAATTATGATACAAAGGAAATTTAATCTTAATCCAGTTACCGATAACAGGCTCCCTTTGTGGGATGCGAAAGGCATGTGGGAAATATGATAAAGGATAACCAGAAGGTTTTTAACAGGTTACATCTTGTTATGGACGCCCTGATTGTGATAATTTCATATGTGCTGGCCTGGGTACTGCACTTTAAGGTATTCAACCATTTTGGCCCGGAAGCGGGTGTCCTTTCCCTGGAACACTACCTGCGGGCACTTATTTTCATTGTGCCGGGTTATATTCTGCTGTATTACCTCTGCCATGTGTATGAGCCCCAGCGGACGTCCCGGATAAGCAGGGAAATCTACAATCTGATTTGCGCCAATACCATTGGTCTTGTGGGATATATCGCTTTGCTGTATGTAGTGAAGCAGATGGATTATTCCCGAAAAATGATTTGTGTGTTTTACGTGCTGAACATTCTTCTGACCTCGGCTTCGAGGTTTTTTGTCAGAAAGATGTTGCGTTCCTTCCGGAAAAAGGGCTACAACTTAAAGCACATTCTGCTGGTGGGTTATTCCCGCTCCGCAGAGGAATATATCGACCGGATTTTAGGCAATCCCGAATGGGGCTATGTGGTCTGCGGCATCCTGGACGACTTTGTTCCGGCAGGTACTCTTTACCGGGGCATCAAGGTCATCGGCCGTATCGACAATATATTGGAGTTGCTTCCGGCAAACGAGCTGGATGAAATCGCCATTACGCTGTCCTTAAAGGATTATAACCGGCTGGAAGAAATTGTAAACACCTGCGAAAAATTCGGTGTGCATACAAAATTCATTCCGGATTACAACAGCCTGATTCCCAGTAAGCCCTACACCGAGGATTTAATGGGACTGCCCGTTATCAATATCCGCTACGTGCCGCTTTCCAATACCGGCAACATGATAGTAAAGAGAGCCATGGATATTGTGGGGTCCATAGTGGGAATTATCCTGACCTCGCCCATCATGCTGATTGCGGCAATTGCCGTAAAGGCAAGCAGCAAGGGCCCCGTTATTTTCAAACAGGAACGGGTGGGACTTCACAACAAGCCTTTTTATATGTATAAATTCCGCAGCATGGAGCTGCAGAAGGCTTCCGAAGAGAAAAAAGCCTGGACGGTAAAGAATGACCCCAGAGTAACGGGTGTCGGCAAGATACTGCGGCGTACCAGCATTGACGAGCTTCCCCAGCTGTTCAACATCTTAAAAGGGGATATGAGTCTGGTGGGACCCAGGCCGGAGCGTCCGTTGTTTGTGGAAAAATTCAAGGAAGAAATACCACGCTATATGGTAAAGCATCAGGTGCGGCCGGGACTGACCGGATGGGCGCAGGTGCACGGCTACCGCGGCGATACTTCCATACGGAAGAGAATCGAATACGATTTGTATTACATTGAAAACTGGACCCTGTGGCTTGACATCAAAATTATTTTCATGACGTTTTTCACAGGATTTATCAATAAAAATGCCTATTAGAGAAGGGATAAGGGAAAAGGAGATTTAGAAATGGCACGAGGCGAAAGAAGACAGGAAGAGTACGGTACAAGGAAATCTTCCGGCAGGGCAGCGGGAAAGTCCGCAACCAGAAAGAAAACAAAACAGAAAGGAAAGATAGCACTTCTGGTCGTAGAGCTTTTGGTTGTGGTGATTTTACTGGGAGTTCTCGGATTGTTCTGGTATATGGAAAGACCGTCTGACACAGGAAACAGTACGGATGGCGGAAAGGGAGGACCTCTTTTCAATGTATCCATTAAAGAAGACGATTTACAGATTAGCGATCAGGTAAAGGAAAATGAAAACCTGAAGGAGTACCGCAACATTGCACTCTTTGGCGTAGATTCCCGTAAAGGTGCGCTGACCAAGGGTACCTTAAGTGACAGTATCATCATTGCTTCCATTAATTTAGAGACCAATGACGTGAAACTCTGCAGTGTTTACCGAGATACCTACTTAAACTTAAGCAACGACAAGTACGGAAAATGCAACTCCGCCTACAGCTACGGCGGTGCGGAACAGGCCATGAAGATGTTAAATATGAACCTGGATCTGGACATCAAGGATTTTGTAACCATCGGTTTCGATGGTCTGACACAGGTGATTGACGATATTGGCGGCGTTTACCTTGACGTGGACGATGAGGAGCTTCGTCACATCAACAGTTATCAGGAAACCATGGCACAGGAAATGGGCGTAAATTACACACCGGTTACGACCACCGGCTACCAGCTCTTAAACGGTCTGCAGGCAACCGCTTACTGCCGTATCCGCTACAAGACCGGTAACGACTTTGCCAGAGCGGCTTCCCAGCGTGAAGTTATCCAGGCGATTGTGGATAAGGTAAAAACCATGGATTTAGTAACACTTACCAAGGTTGCCAATGATGTTTCCAACAACGTATACACATCCTTAAGCATGGATGAAATCGTCGGGATTTTAGGCGAAGTTGCCAAGTACAATATTGTGGATGAGGGAGGTTTCCCCGAAGCTTCCATGAGAGGCGCAGGTACCCTGGGTTCCAAGGGAAGCTGTGTATATCCCATCAACCTGACAGAAAACGTATCATGGCTTCATGAATTCCTGTTCAATGATACGGGCTATGAACCCTCCAAGGAAGTACAGGAATATTCCAAAATCATTCATGATTTCGTATCCCAGTATATAAACATTGATTAAAGCAAAGGAGCTTGGGAAAATGTCTCAGGCTCCTTTTTCAAAATAACCGTGGAAAGGTAGGGGTATTTAAATGGATATTGATGTAATCATTCCGGTGTACCGGCCGGGGGAAGATCTGGTGGCGCTCTTAAACAGGCTGTATGCCCAGACAGTGGAGATACACAAAATTATTATAGTGGAAACTTTGGATAAGGAAGAGAAAACTTCCATGGAAGAAGAAACCTCCGCAGAAAATTCCTTACTTCTGCATCTGCAGAAGCAGTATAAAAAAATAGAGCTGTACTCCGTGAAAAAAGAAGATTTTGATCATGGCATGACACGCAGGATGGCGGTGGAAAAATCCGACGCGGATATCTTTGTCATGATGACCCAGGATGCCTTGCCGGCGGACAGAAAGCTGATTGAAAAATTAACAGCTCCTCTTATGGGAGACATTGCCGTATCCTATGCCAGACAGCTTCCCAGGAAGAACTGCCGTGCCATAGAGCGGTTTACCAGACGGTTTAACTATCCGGAAGAATCCCTGCTTAAAGGAAAGGAAAATCTGCAGGTTCTGGGGATTAAAACCTATTTCTGTTCGGATGTGTGTGCTGCCTACCGGAGGGAAATTTATGAAAAACTGGGTGGTTTTGCAGAAAAAGCGATTTTTAATGAGGACATGCTCTTTGCGGCAAAGGCAGTGGAAGCGGGGTATAAAATTATGTATGCGGCGGAAGCAAGAGTCCTGCATTCCCATAATTACAGCATAAGCCAGCAGTTCCGCCGGAATTTCGATCTGGGCGTTTCCCAGGCGGAGCACCCTGAGGTATTTAAGAAGGCACCTTCCGAAAAAGAGGGCGGCAGAATGGTAAAGGAAACCACGGAGTATCTGTTTACCACGGGAAAGGTATTTCTTATTCCTTATTTTTATCTGCAGTGCATGGGTAAGTATGCCGGCTATTTCCTGGGAAAGCATTATAAAATGCTCCCGGCAAAGACGATAAAGAAATGCACGGCAAATGAGGCATATTGGCAGTAATGCTTTACAGTTTCCGGGCTGTGTGGTAAAATTTTTGAAAAATCAGAAAAAAGAATAACGCATATACTGATAGGAAGTAACAGAAAGGAACGGGTAGAAAAATATGTGTGGTATTGTAGGATATATCGGAAATAAACCGGCGGCCCCCATTATACTGGACGGTCTTGCCAAGCTGGAATACAGAGGCTATGACTCCGCAGGTCTTGCTGTTTACGACGGTGAAAAAATCAATGTGCAGAAGGCGGTCGGCCGTCTGAAGGTGCTGGAAAACTTAACGCACGGCGGCGAAAGCATGCCGGGGTATGTGGGCATCGGTCATACCAGATGGGCAACCCACGGCGCCCCCAGCGATGTGAATGCACACCCCCATTACAATAAGGACAGGACAATCGCCGTAGTACACAACGGTATTATCGAAAACTACATTCCCCTGCGTAAAAAGCTTCTGGGCAAGGGCTATGAATTTGTATCCGAAACCGATACCGAAGTTCTGGCACAGCTTTTAGATTACTACTACAAGGGCAATCCCCTGGAAGCGATTACCAAGGTGCTTCACAGAGTGGAAGGCTCCTATGCGCTGGGCATCATGTTTGCGGATTTCCCGGATGAAATCTATGCGGTCAGAAAAGACAGCCCCCTGATTGTGGGAAAGAGTGCGGACGGCAGCTTTATCGCGTCCGATGTACCGGCTATCTTAAAGTATACCCGTACGGTATATTATGTGGAAAATCAGGAAGTGGTAAAGCTTACAAAGGACGAACTGCATTTCTACACTGTGGACGAAGAAGAGATTACCAAGGAGCCCGTTACCATTGAATGGGATGCCAATGCAGCGGAAAAGGGCGGCTACGAGCATTTCATGTTAAAGGAAATTTACGAACAGCCGAGGACCATTACCGATACCATTTCTCCCCGTATCAAAAACGGAGATATTGTGATTGACGAGCTGAATATGACGGATGAGGAAATTAAGGCAGTGAAAAAGATTTATATTGTTGCCTGCGGTTCCGCTTATCATACCGGCGTAACAGCCAAATATGTTTTAGAAGGTCTGGTGCGCATTCCCGTGGAAGTGGATGTGGCATCCGAATTCCGTTACCGCAACCCCATCCTCGAAGAAGGCACCATGGTTGTGGTTATCAGCCAGTCCGGTGAAACCGCCGATACCCTGGCAGCTTTACGCGAAGCCAAGGCAAGAGGCTTTAAGGTGCTTGGTATTGTCAACGTGGTGGGAAGCTCCATTGCCAGAGAGGCAGACAGTGTTATGTATACCTGGGCAGGCCCCGAAATTGCCGTGGCAACCACCAAGGCATACAGCGCGCAGCTTGCAGCACTCTATTTGCTTACCATGAAGTTAGGCAGAGTCAGAGGCACGATTTCCGATGAACTGTTTGCCAGCCTGCTTGAGGACATTAAGAAGCTGCCTTACCAGATTGAACTTTTGCTGGGCCAGAAGGAAAAAATCCAGCGTTTTGCAAACCGTTATGTGGGAGCAAAGGACATATTCTTTATCGGACGCGGTATTGACTACGCGATTTCCCTTGAGGGCTCCTTAAAGTTAAAGGAAATTTCCTATGTGCATTCCGAAGCCTATGCGGCAGGCGAGTTAAAGCACGGCACCATTTCCTTAATTGAGGACGGAACCCTTGTTGTGGCAGTGGCAACCCAGCCCGCACTTTACCAGAAGACCATAAGCAACATCGTGGAGGTAAAGGCAAGAGGCGCCTTTGTTATGGCGATTACCACAGAGGACAACACGGCTATGGAAAAAGCGGCGGACTACATTATTTATATCCCGGAAACCAATCCGTACTTCGCAAATTCCCTTGCGATTATTCCTCTGCAGTTATTTGGCTATTATGTAGCGGTAGGCAAGGGCTGCGATGTGGATAAGCCGAGAAACTTAGCAAAGTCCGTTACCGTCGAATAATAGAAAAATTTTCCGTTTTTTAAACTTTTATCATAGTTTCGTCACAAATAAAACACAATTACTGTTTAAGATAAGCTTATCAGTAAGAGAAAGAGAGGTAATTGTGTTATGTACGAGGATCAGAATAACAATTATGTATATTATCAGGCATCACCGGCGGCAGCACCCCAGCCCGCAGCGCCTGTTGACAATCAGGGAAGGAAAAAGAAAAAAGGAGGAGCAGGTCGTTTCTTCCGTAAATTCTTTGCCTGCGCAGGCATGGGTCTTTGCTTCGGTCTTTGCGCCGCAGCCGGTTTTTATGCCGTAGGACAGAGCACCGGCATGTTTAACCAGAAAAATGCATCGGCAGCATCCATGGACGAAAGCCAGAGCATTGACGACCTGAAAGCATGGGTCAATGACCAGCTTGGCAAGAATGTGGCTTCCGGCAACAGCGGGGTACTTACCGCAAGCACGACCGGCATTACGACATCGGATGCTACGGATGTGGTAGAAAAAGTAATGCCCGCCATGGTGTCCATTGTCAACAACTACACACAGACCACTACTTATTTCGGTCAGCCCATTGAGCAGGACGGTACGGCAAGCGGCTCCGGTATCATCGTAGGAGAAAACGATACCGAGCTTTTAATTGCCACCAACTACCATGTAATTGAGGATGCCAAGGAACTGCTTGTGCACTTTATCGATGATGCCGATGTAAAGGCAGTCGTAAAGGGCAGTGATCCCGACATGGACTTAGCTGTTATTGCCGTAAAGCTTGCCGATATGGAGCAAAGCACACTGGACTCTGTTAAAATCGCAAAATTAGGCGACTCCGACAGCCTGAAATTAGGTCAGTCCGTCATTGCCATCGGCAATGCCTTAGGCTACGGACTTTCCGTAACCGGCGGTTATGTCAGCGCCCTGGACAGAGAGGTGGAATTGGAGGACGGTTCCAAGGGTACCTTTATCCAGACAGATGCAGCTATTAACCCCGGCAACTCCGGCGGCGCACTGATCAATATGAACGGTGAGGTTATCGGTATCAACTCCAACAAGATTGGCGGTACGGTAGTGGAAGGTATCGGCTATGCTATTCCTATTTCCGCAGCAGAGCCTATTTTAAGCGACCTGATGACCTATGAAACCAGAGAGAAAGTGGACGACAGCCAGGTAGGCTACTTAGGCATTATCCCGCAGTCCGTTACCTCCGATGCCGCAGAGCTCTACGGTATGCCGGAAGGTGTCTATATATCTCAGGTTGAGGATGGTACTCCCGCAGCCGAAGCCGGACTGTTAAGAGGCGATATCATCCAGAAGCTGGACAACAAGAAAGTCAGCACAGCGGATGAACTCAGAGAACAGCTGAAATATTATTCAGCGGGAGAAACCATTGATGTGCTTGTTATGAGAAGCATCGACGGTGAGTATGTAGAACGTACCGTTACGGTTACTCTGGGGGAAAGACCGCAGAACTAATCCTATAACGAATGGAGATTTCTATGTCAGAACACGATAGCGAAAACACAGAAACATATATGGAAAACGACAACACCGGTGCAGGGGAAACCCACACCGGTGAAAGTCGTACAGAGGAAAATAAAACTTCCGTCGCAAAGGGAAGTGAGGAAAAGCAGGACAATCAGTACGAGGATGTCTGCTTTGTCTGCCGCAGACCGGAAAGTAAGGCCGGAAAAATGTTCCATCTGCCCAATAATATTACCGTCTGCAGCGACTGTCTGCACAAGACCATGGATACCATCAGTCAGTTTGACTATCAGGGAATGTTAAATTACCCGGGCATGATGAACTATCCCGGCATGCAGAATTTATTCGGCGGAAACAATTCCGCAGGCAACGGTGACAAGGAAGAGGAGAAGCCGGATGACGAGCAGGAAAACAACGGAAATTTCAGCAATATTCCCAATGGTTTTCCAAATATCAGTTTCATCAATCTGGCCGATCTGCAGGGACAGGGCGGCATTCCCAACAAGCAGAAGTTAAAGAAGAAAAAGAAGGATGCGCCCGTGCTGGATATTAAGAATATCCCGCCTCCCCACAAAATTAAGCAGAGTCTGGATGAATATGTCATCGGACAGGATTATGCGAAAAAAGTAATATCCGTAGCTGTTTACAATCACTACAAGCGGGTGGCTACCGGCACCATGAACGATATTGAAATTGAAAAATCCAATATGCTTATGATTGGGCCTACCGGATGCGGCAAGACCTATCTGGTAAAGACCCTGGCAAAGCTCTTAGATGTGCCCCTTGCCATTGCCGATGCCACTTCCCTTACCGAAGCCGGCTATATCGGTGACGATATCGAAAGCGTCATTTCCAAACTTCTGGCGGCAGCAGGCAACGACACGGAAAGAGCCGAAAAGGGCATTGTCTTTATCGATGAAATCGACAAGATTGCCAAGAAGAAAAATACCAACAGCCGTGATGTAAGCGGCGAATCCGTACAGCAGGGTATGTTAAAGCTGCTGGAGGGTGCGGATGTGGAAGTGCCGGTGGGCGCTAACAGCAAAAATGCCATGGTACCGCTGACCACCATCAACACCCGCAATATTTTATTTATCTGCGGCGGTGCATTCCCGGATCTGGAAGAGATTATCAAGGAAAGACTGACGAAGCAGAGCAGCATGGGCTTCAATGCGCAGTTAAAGGATGCCTTTGACAAGGAAGAAAATCTCCTTTCCAAGGTTACGGTGGAGGATATCCGCAAGTTCGGTATGATTCCCGAATTTATCGGTCGTCTGCCCATTATCTTTACTCTGCAGGGTCTGACCAAGGATATGCTTGTCAAGATTTTAACCGAGCCGAAGAATGCGATTTTGAAGCAGTACCAAAAGCTCCTGGAACTGGATGAAGTGAAATTAGAGTTTGCCGATGATGCCCTCGAAGCCATTGCCGAAAAAGCGATGAAGAAGGATACCGGCGCAAGAGCGCTTCGTTCCATTATTGAAGATTTTATGCTGGATATTATGTATGAGGTGCCCAAGGACGACAACATCGGCAAGGTAACGATTACCCGCGCCTACATTGAAGGAACGGGCGGTCCCCTTATCGAAATCCGCAGCAACTTAAATGAAATCCGTGTGGAACCGGCACCCCAGATTGAGGAGAAGAAGGACTGACGAAAGAAAGGTGTGTGGTAAGGACACAATTTCGCCCTTCCTCATATAGTAAGAGAAAAGGTTTTTTGCCATGACCTGTCAGGAAAAAATTCTCTCGGAGGAATACGGGGAACTGATTTTCGATTTTACCTCCGACTATGCCAAGCGGCTGCAGCAGGAAAAGGTCTGTTTTACTCCTGTGGACGACCGGTATAATATTTTTTATGTACGGCAGCAGGAAATTGAGCGTTATCAGGGCTCCCTGTATCTGTACCATTATTTACCCAAAGTATATGGTCTGATGGCGGAGGAATTTGATCCCATCAGCTTAGAAAGTGCCGGTATTCTTGCGGCGCAGAGACCACCTCTTTCCCTTACGGGGGAAGGGGTGGTTTTGGCATTTATCGATACCGGTATTCGTTTTGCGGACAGTGTATTCCGGGACGAAAGCGGACAGAGCCGCATTATCGGGCTCTGGGACCAGACCCTGCAGAGCGGGACACCTCCTGAGGGCTTTCAGTACGGCTCCTACTACACAAAAGCGGATATAGATGCGGCCCTCCGCTCGGAAAATCCCTATGCAGAAATTCCTTCCTATGATACCAACGGCCACGGAACCGCCATGGCGGGCGTAGCCGCCGGCAGTGTGGTAACCTCTGCGCGTGTGACCGGCGGCACAGTTCCCTTGGAAGGAGCAGGCGGCAATGTGGTGCCGCCGGTGGGAGATGCAGCCGGCAGTTTTTATTCTTCATACAGAGGGGCGGCACCCCGCGCGGATATTGTGGTGGTGAAACTACGGGAGGCAAAACGCCCCCTGCGTAATTTTTACAATATCCCGGAGGATGTCCCGGCATATGCGGAAACAGATATCATGCTGGGAATAAAGTTTGCGGAGTCCTTTGCCGAGACCTTTAAGCGGCCGGTAGTGATTTGTCTGGGGATGGGCTCCAATTCCGGCAATCACGGCCTGGGCTCCGATTTAGCGCAGTATTTAAATAGTCTGGCGCAGAAGCGAAGCCGGGCGGTGGTGCTGACCACCGGAAACGAAGGCAATGCCGCCCATCATTTTTCCGGTTACGTGCCGGAGGGTGAGGAGTCCTATGAAACAGTGGAAATAAGGGTAGGGGAAGGAGAACAGGGCTTCTTAATGGAAATGTGGGGGAAGGTGCCGGATACGCTGTTTGCGTCCATCCGCACGCCGGGAGGAGAGGTGGTTCCCCGCTTTCGGCTTACGGCGGAAGGAAGCCAGACCTTCAGCTTTATTTACGAGAGAACGAGAATTATCATTGACAGTATTCTGGTAGAACCGAATACCGGAGAGGAACTGATTACGTTCCGGTTTGATGCGCCCACACCGGGAGTGTGGAATATCCGTGTGTATAATTTAGGACCGGACAGGAGCAGGCAGTTTCATCTCTGGCTGCCAATCACGCAGTTTTTACGGAGGGAAACCTACTTTTTACGGCCGGACCCTTACACCACCCTGACGGACCCGTCCATGACCTTTCGTGCTGTCACGGTTTCTTCTTATAATGACGCCAACAACAGCTTTTATGAAAACTCCGGCAGAGGCTTCTTAAGCAACGGCCTTATCAAGCCGGATGTTGCCGCACCTGGGGTGAACGTATCCACGCCCGTCGGTAAAGTGACCGGCGGCAGCATGGCAGCAGCCCTGACGGCGGGAGGCGTTGCCCAGTTTATGGAATGGGCGGTGGTGCGTTTCAACAGTCCGTCCGCCGGCAGCCAGGAAATCAAGAACTATTTAATCCGCGGTGCTAACCGGAACAGCAGCAACACTTACCCAAACCGGGAATGGGGCTATGGCAGGCTGGACATAGATGGCACTTTTGCCATGCTTTCACAGATACAGAGGTAGCTTGCAGGTGATTTTTTACCTGTTACCGCTTCGGATTTACCTCTTAGCCGGAAACGGTTTACAAGAGAAAAGATATTTTCTATACTGTAACTGTCAGCAGGGAGCAGAAGCCCGGAAGGCTTAAGAAGCAAAGCGGTTCCCTGGCTGACAGATACAGTAGGGAGCATCAGTATGAAAATCAGGATTGAACTGGATGAAAAACTGAAAGAGGATGAAGTGCTTATCCGGATGAGCAGACTTACGGATGAAATCGCGGAAATTCAGAAAACGATTGTGCAGACGGTAAATAACTTCCAGAAGTTCACCTTTTATAAGGGAACTACGGAGTATTTTCTGGAGCTGCGGGACATTTTGTTTTTTGAAACGGACGAAGAGGGTATTTGTGCACATACCGTCGACGACATTTATCAGACGAAGTATAAGCTCTATGAATGGGAAGATATGCTGCCGGGCTTTTTTATGCGGGTGTCAAAATCCACCATTCTGAATACGGACCGGGTGTATTCCCTGACAAGAAACCTGACGGCTTCCAGTCTTGTGACGTTTGCAGGCAGTCACAAGCAGGTCTATGTTTCCCGAAATTATTATAAGGCGTTGGTAAACAAAATCCAGGAAAAGAGGGTGCACACATGAACATAAGTAAAAGAAACGAAACTATTTTGTGGGGGAATTTATCCCGGTTGGCAGCAGTGCTTGACAGCATGGAGCCATCCATGATATTCCTTAAGAAGAAAAATCACAGAAAAAAGCAAACCCGCATCCATATGCGCGAAGCTGCTGTTGAAAAGTGCAGCGGCAGGAGAGAGAAATGTGAAAATTGTTTCGGCGAGGACATTAAATATATCCATGCCTGTGACGTTTGCAGACAGTCACAGGAAGGTATGTGTTTCCCGAAATTATGATAAAGCATCAGTAAACAATATAAAAGAAAAGAGGGTTCACGTATGAACATAAGTAAAAAAAGCGGAAAGATTTTCTGGGGAATTTTTTTCCTGTTAGCAGCAGTGTATGTAATTGTCAGCCAGTTGGGTATTCTTCCCAAGGTCAGCGTATTTACGGTGATTTTTACCGTGTTCTGCATCTGGCTTTTGGTGAACGGCATTCGGAACATAAGCTTCTGGCAAATTCTGTTTTCCATAGCTATTGTGTGTATTCTGTATGCGGAGCCCCTTGGCATTACGGCACTGACGCCCTGGCCCGTACTGGGGGCGGCAGTACTTGGCAGCATCGGACTGTCCATGATTTTCCCCAAGAAGAAAAAGCGTATCTGGAAGCATGCCAACATCAATGTGGGCGGTTCTTCTACCGGAGAGTACAACGGTGAAAGAGTGGAATGCGAAAATTCCTTCGGGGAGTCCATTAAGTATATCAATTCCGAAAACTTCTGTTATGCGAACCTGGACAATAGCTTTGGTTCCCTTACGGTATATTTTGACAATGCCATGATACCGTCCGGAAAAGCGACCGTAAACGTTGACAACAGTTTTGGCGAAGTCAGCCTTTATGTTCCGAAAATCTGGAAAGTACAGGTCAGAATGGACCATTCCTTTGGCAGTGTGGAAGAAAAAGGACGCTGCGAGGGCAGCAGTGACATCTCACTGGATATCGTAGGAGATACGGATTTCGGTACCGTGAATGTGTACTATATCTAAGAGAAAACAAAAGTGCGAATGGATATTGCGGCAGCCATTCGCATTTTTGTATGCACTGTTTTTATAATACCGGAAAGTAAATATGGACACAGAATTTTCCGCTTTCCTCAAAAATATCTATCAATCCATTTCTCTTTTCTAAAAGTCTTTTTACACTTTTTAATCCGATACCATGAGATTCCGAGGAAGGCTTTGTGGTATGGAGTTCGGGGTTGTTTTCTAAAACAGACACCGGAATTGTATTTTCAATCAACATACTGATTGCATTGGGACGGGGGATGATTTCCACGAAAATACGCCGGATTTCTTTCGGAAGTTTTTCCTCTGCCTCAATGGCATTATCTATGATGTTGGATAGTACCACAATCATTTCCACATCATGAAAAGTATTGGCAAGAGCAACTCTGACGGAAAAGACAATTTCTTTTTCACGGCAGAGCATATTTTTCTGCAAAAGCATGGCATTTACCAGCCTGTTCTGGCAGAAGTCAAAATTTTCCGCATGCATGCGTACGGAAATCATTTTTTCCAGATCTTCTATCACTTCGTTTACTTTTCCGGCTTTCAAAAGGGATTCATAAGAAAGAAAATAGTTTTTCATATCGTGTCTGAGTTCCCTTATCCGCTGTTCATTTTCCTCCATATAACGAAGCTGTTTTTCCTGTTGTTCCACGGTAAGGCGCAGAAGTTCATATTCCTGCAGCTGCCGGTTTTTTAGCTGCAGTCTGTGAAAAAGAAACAAGGTTACGAAGATGATAATCAACATAACGCAGGTGGAAACCAGTCCAAGAATCTCCAGAGTATCATTTCCGTGAGACAGATAAAACAGGATGTAGTAGTTAATCAGCACCACTAAAAAGGAACAGAGCAGAAAAAGAGAGATAATGGTATAACTCTCAAAAGAAAAAGCAGAAGAAGGCTTCCGTTTTCTGTGTATGGCAAACAATATTATAAACTCCGTAAGATAAATCAGAAGCAGGATATAAATACGGGTAACAGAGCCGGGAATGGATAATTCTGAAAAATTTTTACCGGCTGTCAAGGTCCCGATATAAAAGAAAATGTTTCCGATGAGAATGTCAAAAATATTATAAAGAAGTATGACAAGAAATTTGTAAATCCATTTTCCGTTATAGCAGATCAGTGACAGTACATAGAGAATGGTCATGGACAAAAAAGAACCTGCAAGATTAGGGAGTATGGAAACAGGGGAAAACGTAAGCGGGAAGTACAGTAATGCCGCAAACAACACATAAAGGAATTTATATTTTGAGGAACGGGGAAAAAAGGTCTCTAAGGTAAAGACCGAAAAAATAAAATAAAAAATACAGCTGAGAGCTTCCGTAAGGTTATACAGTATCGTCATTATGAAAATTCCTCTGGTATTGTAAAAAAGAAGTTTTAAAGGTTTCTTTGAATGCTCTGGAAACGGAAATTAAGGTGCCGTTATCCAGCAAAATGTTCTGGTTAGTCAGAACGGATATATAAAACAGATTTACGATAAAACTTTTGTTTGGCCTGGCAAAACCATGCGGCAGAAGTTCTGCGTAATAGTCACTTAATTTTCCCCGTATCCGGTATTCTTTCTGGATGCAGTGAAATATCACGTAGTGTGCGTCGGACTCGCAGTAACGCAGGGAAGAAAGAGATATGGAAATCTCCAATCCATTCTGAACTACCGGGAGAGTACGGCAGGTGCGTTGCTTCATTTCCAGGAAGGAGGAAAGAGCAGACGGCAGTTCCTCCTCTAAATATTCCTTTCGGATGTAACGGAGAGGGGTATAGCGAAAGGAGTCAAAGACCGGTTCATATAAACTGCTGATAAATATAATAGAACATTTCAAATCCATGGAGCGAATTTTTTGTGCGAGCTCCATACCGGAAACTTCCGGCATCCTCACATCCAGAAGATAAAGATCAGCATGTGGAATGTTGTCTGCAAACTTTACGGAATCCGAAAAGGTAAGAATATGGATATCGGACTTACCGGAAAAAAAGACCTTCACAATTTCATTTATTTTATCCAGAAAAATGCTTTCATCATCACATATGCATATCTTATACATTTCCTTGCTCCTACCAGGTATTGTAATATCCACGGTTCTGTTATGTACTTTGACAGACAACGCATTACATCGTCATACCATATATTTTACATGATTTTGCACTGCACTAAAAGCATAAAGTTATGCTAATTCTGCCAAAATCATGTCACTTGTGCCAAACAGTTGCATGTGCTATGGAAAAATGCTATGAAGAAAACAGAGAGCCGGAAGAAAAAGGAGAAACGAAAATGGAAAAGCTGGTAAGAAATCTGATTGTAAATTCAGGCGAAGACCATAATGTGGAAATTGTTTTGTACGGTATGCAGGTTATCGTTGACGGAATGATATCCATTTTTGCTTTACTTCTGTTGGGTATAATACTTAAAAAGGTAGAGCCGACTTTTATATTTATTCTTTTTTCCTGTTTGTTTTCCCGGAGTATGGGTGGATATCATGCTTCCACAAGGGGTGGGTGTGCATTTGTTACACTATGGATGTATCTGATTGCGGTTTATGTACCAGAACTGCTGTGGACGAAGATACCTATGATTATCACTACTGGTTTGTTAATGAGTGCTATAGTGATTATCTGGTTATATGCTCCGATTGAACATCCTCATAAACCTTTACTGCCTGTCTATCTAACAAGAAACAGATATATATCGAGGATATCTTCAATTATGATTTCTATACTTGTTATTTATTTGTTTGGGAAACATAAAGAGTTAAGTATATATTTGCTGGTTAACTTTGTGGAGGTAACTTTATCCATGGTGGCTGGTAAAATTTTATATACTGAATGCAAAAGACTGTAAGCAAAAATAGCTTTTGCAGGAACAAAAGAAAAAGGAGGTGAAGCAGAAATGAAGAAGGTAATTGCAAAGACGTGTATTAAGGTTGCAGAATATGCAGCAAAAAAGGCAGTTGTCAAAGCTTCTCCATGGAATCATTATCAGAACATGGAGCCGGATTCTGTAAGACACTGGATGGAAAAGAAAACAAAGTAAGAAACCAATGAGTAGAAAAGGAGAACAAGCTATGAGAAAAGTAACCAAAAAATTAACCCCTATTGTTATGGCAGCAGCAATGATGTTTGCGGTGGCACTTCCTGCTAATGCAGAGACAGTCTGTCCGCCTCATGTACAAGGTTCTACTGACAGAACCGTTATATCGGCATCCAATGCGGGAACACACCAGCATCCGTGGGTTAAGGATAGTAACGGAAATGTAACTCAGTATAAAACATGTACGATTACGGTATACAATTATAAATATGAAACAAAATGTAAGATTTGCGGAACTGTGCTTAACTCTTATACACAATCAGAAGTATCCCACAGTGTGCAGTAATTAGAGACATGCAATAAATGATATAAACGGATTCGAAATGTAACATTTTCGAATCCGTTTGCACAAAAAAATCGTATCATAGGAGAACGAAAATGAAAAGGATGAAAAGCAATCTTAAAGTAACGGTTTCCCTGCT
>ERZ1035006.300-NODE-300-length-41124-cov-11.638316_pt1 | contig 41124 bp, 31 predicted proteins | sample MGYA00520694_ERZ1035006 | MGnify/ENA primary metagenome ERZ1035006 (study PRJEB33766, sample SAMN09781746) | gut metagenome | biome: gut microbiome | host: Homo sapiens | place: Madagascar | study: EMG produced TPA metagenomics assembly of the PRJNA485056 data...
AAAGATGAGAAACAGAGCTATAAGGTAAAGTCTTTACCAGAATTTTATGATAGAATCAATTTAATAGACATCACAGATTTTGCAAAAGGGAGTAAAGGAGGAAACAGTATGATTTTTTGTCAGAATTGTGGGGCACAGATGAAGGATGGCTCAAGATTTTGTCAGAAATGCGGTGCACCAGTGAAAATACAGCCGTCAGCCCCAGGTGGTGGACAGCCGCAGGGGAATCGAAATATGGGGCCGGGACAGCCCGGATACGGTCCGAATCAGGGGTATGGATCCAATCTGGAATATGGTTCTGATCAGGCCTATCCGCCCAATTACGGACCAAACCAGGGATACGGACCTGGCGGAAGGGGACCGAAGAAGAATAAAATCTCTCCACTGTACATAGGAATAGGAGCAGCAGTAGGAGTAGCTGTTGTCGTAGCACTGGTACTCCTTCTTGGAGGCAAGAAGTTTAAACCTAGCTACGACGATTATTTTAATGTTACCTATTCCGGATACACAGGAGATGGAAACGCTTATGCAGAGCTTAACCTTACCGCATTGATCTCAGATTACGGCAAGGCTGTATTGAAGAAAAATGTAGATGTATACACCAGATATCCCAATATCTGGCAGAATATGGGAAATTGCATCACCTATTCCCTGGATAAGGAAACAGGCCTTTCCAATGGTGACGAGATCAAGCTGACAGTAAATATTGACAAGGATCTTGCCAGCCAGTACAAACTGAAAATGACCACTGGAGAGAAAACATACACCTACACAGTCAGCGGCCTTTCTGAGTATGAGGAGCTGGATGCGTTTAAGGATGTGGAGCTTGCTTATTCCGGATATGCTCCTGCAGCATCTGCTTATATAAAAAATAATTCCGATAATGATTATCTGGAATACCTGGATTATACTCTGAGCAAATCAGAGGAGATATCCAATGGAGATACCATCACAGTGACGGTAAGCGATGAAGACGTGGATTATCTTAAGAGAAATGGTTACATACTAAAAGAGGTTTCCAGAGATTTCACAGCAGAGAATGTTCCGGAGTGTACTTCCGTAGATCCATTTGAAAATGTTTCCATTGAATTTTCAGGCTATGCGCCAGTTGCATCTGCGTCTATCCGAAACAACAATACAGATGACGTTCTGGGAAATCTGTATATGTATCTGGATAAATCAGACAATATCAATGTTGGAGATGTACTCACGGTAACAATCGACGAGGATTCTGTTGATTATGCGGAAGACTGCGGATATCTTTTTACACAGACCTCCAAAGAATATACAGCAGAGAATCTGGGAAAATACCTTACCTCTTATGATGAACTGTCAGAAACCACATTAACGAACATGAACAATGAATCCAAGGATATTCTGGAAGCCTATTTTGCACAGAATGTAGACGCCTTTACTCTGGTAGATTCCCTGGAGATCATGGGAGGATATTGTCGTGTACCGAAGAATTATGATTATGACTATGAAAATACCATGTTTCTGGTATACAGAGGCCATGTAAGCGCTATTGCAGGTGATTTCACCAATGCAGAAGCCTTCTTTATCATAAGATTTACCAATTGTATCCAGAATGCAGATGGTTCCCAGTTCTTTGACAATGATGTGCGTCTGGTGGATGGAGACTACAATCTTTCCACAGGCTGGACGGATGTACAGGCCTATACATCCGGACCGATGATGTACAATGACTTTGTAGCTCAGTATAAAGACAGCTACTATTGCAGCATAAGCGAGGGATTGAAGCAGTTCGGAGAATAAAGAAAATATAAATGGTGCCGTACAGCTGAAATACAGCCGTGCGGCACCATTTTTTTTATGCAATAGGAAATTCCGTTGGAATCCCCTGTTGCATTAATCTTCAAATTCTGCAATTACCACATAACCACTAAGGGGCGCTTTTTCCACGCTGATAATGGTTCCTTCTTTGGCCTTAATTCTTCTGGAGTTGGGATAACAGCCAGACATGGCGACAGCTGGTTCGATGATGTAGCTGTAATTCATGTAAGACTGATACTCTGTGATCTGTACCCGGTCACCCACCTTCACAAGACCGGGACGTTCCATTTTAAAGCTCTCCTGACGCATACAAACCCTTCTTTCATCATTTCGTCCATACACTTTAGATTAGCATATTTTAAAAGAAATGAAAAGCTATTTAAAGGAAAAACAAGTGCTGTCAGGACAAAAGTCCTACAGGCTGTGACGCACCTTTTGCAGAAAGCATTGAGGTGCACGCTTTAACATCATACTATAGGTTGTAAATTTTATTTACGAACAGCGAGAGAGGAATCTGGCGCTGTCACATATTTTCGGGAAGATACTATGAGTGGCAAAAGTTACAAATGTCTGTTATTTATTATTATATTTTATCTGTCGGAGCTTCTGCAAGCTGGTTCCTCCGCAGCGGCAGAGCCGGTCCGCAGCTCCCCGGAACAGCCGGTTACCATCTGTATACTGGATTCCGGCTGGAATGAAGAGGAAGCCGATGGCTGGAACTATCTGGACAATAGCAGTGACCTTTCTGATACAAGCGGACATGGAACCCTGATCTGCCAGCTTCTGGAGGAGCTGGTTCCGGATGCCAGACTGATCATGTTGAAATGCTTTCAGGAAGAAGTAGAAAATAATTCTGAAGAGAATCCTCTTGTCCAGGCCATCTATGACAGCGTGGATGAATATCAGGCCGATATCATCAACATGAGCTGGGCTTCCACATTAGAGGATCCGGCTCTCCACGAGGCAATCCAGTATGCCAGCAGGCAGGGTGTGTGCCTTACAGCTGCAGCAGGAAATTTAAGCTTCCAAACTCCCCTGGGAAGCAAGGTATATCCTGCCGGATGGGAGGAAGTGATCGGAGTGGGCGGCGTAAATGTGGAGGAGGACGGAACTGTGGCAAGCTCTGTCTGGTACTTAAGCAGTGAAGCGGTATTCGTATGCGCAGACGGAAATTATAAAGAAGAAAAAGGCTCCTCCTTCGCAGTGCCGAGGGTGACAGCGATCATTGCAAATTATCTGGAGGAGAATCCACTGGCCGAGGAAGCGGATGTACGTGAATACCTGAAAAACCAGGCTGCAGATGTCGGGAAGGAAGGCTATGATACCACCTTCGGCTGGGGTTATCTGAAAGAATAAGCATTTTCTTCCATTCGTTCACAAAACCATCATAATTCTTTGCTACTATAGGAAAAAAGCGAGGAGGAAGTGCGTTATGGATACCTTAAAGATTCTTGTGGTAGATGATGAAAGCCGTATGAGAAAGCTTGTGAAGGACTTTCTGACAAAGAAAAATTTCCAGGTTCTGGAAGCCGGAGACGGCGAGGAGGCCATGGATATATTTTATAAAGAAAAAGACATTGCTCTGATCATCCTGGATGTGATGATGCCCAGGATGGATGGCTGGGAAGTGTGCAGGGAGGTACGTAAGAATTCCAAGGTACCGATCATCATGCTCACAGCAAGAGGCGATGAGAGAGATGAGCTCCTTGGATTTGATCTGGGTGTGGATGAGTATATATCCAAACCATTTAGTCCCAAGATCCTTGTTGCCAGGGTGGAAGCAATTCTCCGGCGAACCGGACAGACCGGTGCAGAGGATGTGCTTTCCGCAGGCGGCATTGTGATCGATAAGGCGGCACATCTTGCAACGGTGGATGGGAAACCGATGGATCTCAGCTTCAAGGAATTTGAGCTTCTTACTTATTTCCTGGAGAACCAGGGAATTGCCCTTTCCAGGGAGAAAATCCTTAATTCTGTATGGAATTACGACTATTTCGGAGATGCCCGCACCATTGATACCCATGTAAAAAAGCTTCGCAGCAAGATGGGCGATAAGGGAGAGTATATCAAAACTGTATGGGGAATGGGCTATAAATTCGAGGTAGAGTGATGAGCAAAAAGAAGAAAAAAGTTCGTTCTTTACAGCACCAGGTTACCTTTACCTTTATCGGGCTTTTGTTCCTTTCGATTCTTACAATTTCTATCATAAACGGAGCATTCCTCGAAAAATATTATGTTTCCAAGAAGATTGAGACGCTTCAGGAAGCTATGGATACATTGTCTCAGATTACCACAGAAGAGCTGACAGACGATGCCGGCAGCGGGAATGAGGACTCAGATCTTCCCTCTGAGATCGTTCAGGCAAGCTCGCGGAATAATCTGACCTGGGTAGTGATCAACGATGACAACAGCAAAGCTCTTTGCTGGCCGGAAAAGGAGGACCAATTACGAAGCAAACTGTTTTTCGGCTATGCCAGCGACCTGGATCTGGACAATGGCAAGGGGAAGATTCTGAAAGAAACAGATGACTACGTGGTACAGCAGGTACATGACCGGTTTACAGGCATGGATTATGTGGAATGCTGGGGGAGGTTTGACAATGGAAATTATTTCCTGATCCGAAGTCCTCTGGAAAGTATCCGGGAGAGCGCTGATATTTCCAACAAATTTTATTTCTCTGTAGGACTGATCATCATTGTGTTAAGTGGTATGTGCATCATGGCAGTAACTAGGCGGCTGACCAAGCCTATTTCCGAACTGACAGAGCTTTCCAGGAAAATGACAGATCTTGATTTTGAGGCAAGGTATGAGAGCAGGGCCGGAAATGAGATCGATGTGCTGGGAGACAATTTTAACAAGATGTCCAGCCAGCTGGAACAGACCATTTCCGAATTGAAATCTGCCAACAATGAATTGCAGAAGGATATTGAAGACAAGGTAAAAATCGACGAGATGCGAAAAGAGTTTCTGGATAATGTATCTCATGAACTGAAGACTCCGATCGCATTGGTACAGGGTTATGCAGAGGGGCTGAAGGAAAACATCAACGATGATCCGGAGAGTATGGATTTCTACTGCGATGTTATCATAGATGAGGCTTCCAAAATGAATAAGCTTGTAAAGAACCTTCTGACCCTGAATCAGCTGGAATCTGGCAAGGATGCAGCAGTTATGGAGCGATTTGATCTGACAGCTCTGGTGAAAGGGGTTCTGTCTACCATGGACATTATGATCAGACAGAAGGAAGCCAGAGTGATCTTCAATGAGGAAAAACCTGTCTATGTATGGGCAGATGAGTTTAAGACGGAGGAAGTTGTCACAAACTATGTAAGCAATGCCCTGAATCATCTGGATGGAGATAAGGTAGTAGAGATTAAGCTCTTAAAGCAGGAAAACAATGTGAAAGTAACCGTATTCAATACCGGAACTCCTATTCCGGAGGCAGACCTTCCAAACCTGTGGAACAAGTTCTACAAGGTTGACAAGGCAAGGACAAGAGAATATGGCGGAAGCGGAATCGGTCTTTCCATTGTAAAGGCCATTATGGAAGGAATGCACCAGGAATATGGTGTTCAGAATTTTGACAATGGGGTGGAATTCTGGTTTACCCTTGACAGGAAGTAATGGTGATTTTGTAAAGATTCAGAAGCGGAAGCAAAATAATTTGCGTAATTTTAATAAAATAGGCAGATGCAGGGAATTAGCTCTTTGCAACTGCCTGTTTTTGCGTTATACTGTAGTCTGGAAAAAAATTAACCGAATCAAGTAAGCTCTTTGCTTGATTCGCTGTAGAGTGTTTCGATATATACTTTAGGGGAGTGAAAATTATGATCGGGATTATCGACTATGATGCGGGCAACATAAAGAGCGTGGAAAAGGCTCTCCATTATCTGGGAGAGCAGACTGTGGTTTCAAGAGATCCTCAGGTTCTGCGAAAGGCAGACAAGGTAATCCTGCCGGGAGTGGGAAGCTTCGGGGATGCCATGAACAATTTGAACAAATTCGGGCTGGTGCCTGTGATCAGAGAGATCACAGAGAAGAAAACTCCTTTTCTTGGAATCTGCCTGGGATTGCAGCTTCTCTTTGAATCCAGCGACGAGACACCAAGCGTAGAAGGTCTGGGCCTTTTAAAAGGAAAGATCATGAAGATTCCGTCTGCACCTGGTCTTAAAATTCCTCACATGGGATGGAATTCCCTTCATCTGCAGAACAATGGCCGTTTATTCGCCGGCATTCCAGAAGAGACATACGTGTACTTTGTCCATTCCTATTACCTGCAGGCAGAAGAACCGGAAATTGTGAGGGCTACAACCGGATACGGTGTGACCATCCATGCATCTGTAGAGAAGGATAATCTCTTTGCCTGCCAGTTCCATCCGGAGAAGAGCAGCAAATACGGTCTGAAAATACTGGAAAACTTTGCAAAGCTGGAAAAGGAGGCATAAAGAATGTTTACCAAAAGAATCATTCCCTGTCTGGATGTAAATAAGGGACGGGTAGTAAAAGGGGTTAATTTCGTAGACTTAAGAGATGCCGGAGATCCTGTTGAAATCGCAAAGGCTTATGATGCAGCTGGTGCAGATGAGGTGGTTTTTCTTGATATTACCGCTTCCTGCGAGGAGCGAGATACTGTGGTGGAAATGGTCCGCAAGGTAGCAGCCAATGTTTTCATCCCTTTCACTGTGGGCGGCGGAATCCGTACTGTGGAAGATTTTCGGAAGCTGTTAAGAGAAGGCGCAGATAAGATTTCTGTTAATTCCGCAGCAATCGACCGTCCGGAGCTGATCCGTGAGGCAGCAGACAAGTTCGGCAGCCAGTGTGTGGTGGTCGCCATAGATGCCAAGAGACGGCTGGAGGACGGCTGGAATATCTATAAGCATGGAGGCAGGCTGGACACCGGAATTGACGCTGTAGAGTGGGCAAAGAAGGCGGAGGCGCTGGGAGCAGGTGAAATCCTCCTTACCAGCATGGATTGCGACGGAACCAAGGCTGGCTATGACATACCCCTTACAAGGGCAGTTGCAGATGCCGTGTCTATTCCGGTGATCGCATCCGGTGGCGCCGGTACCCTGGAGCATTTTTATGAGGGACTTACAGAGGGAGGCGCAGACGCCGTACTGGCAGCTTCCCTGTTCCATTATAAAGAACTGGAGATTTCCCAGGTAAAGGACTACCTGGCATCAAAAGGGGTTCCGGTAAGAAGGTAATCGTACCGAAGCCCTGTGATACGGCACTCACGAAATAAGGATATCATATATTTGCCTGAAAACCTATAAAACAGGCAATCTGTAAATAGAGGTATAAACGATAAAATTTTCGGGAAAATTCCGAAAGAAAGAAAGGATAATTCCGGTCCCGATGCACCGGATATGTACAGAAAATGGGTCAGATATCAGGTGACTGGCAGGCAGCACTGAAAGAAGAATTTCGGCAGCCTTACTATGCCAGATTATATAAAACCGTAATGAATGAATACAAAAGCAGAAAGATTTTTCCACCGCCCCAGGATATGTTTAATGCTTTTGAATTTACCCCTCTGAATGACGTGAAGGTTGTGATCCTGGGACAGGATCCCTACCATAATGACGGCCAGGCAAACGGGCTTTGCTTTTCCGTAAGGCCGGATGTGGAGATTCCTCCATCACTGGTAAATATTTATAAGGAGCTTCACGACGATCTGGGATGCTATGTGCCGGACAACGGATGCCTGGAAAAATGGGCAAAGCAGGGCGTGCTCCTTCTGAATACAGTTCTTACCGTGCGTGCCCATCAGGCAAATTCCCACAAAGGAATCGGATGGGAGCAGTTTACGGATGCGGTGATCCGTATCCTGAATGAACAGGACCGCCCCATTGTCTATCTTCTCTGGGGCAGACCGGCCCAGATGAAAAAGAGTATGCTGGATAATCCCAGACATTTAGTGCTCACAGCAGCTCATCCAAGCCCGCTGTCTGCCTACAGGGGATTTTTCGGATGCAGGCACTTCAGTCAGACAAATGCGTTTCTGGAAGAAAACGGGCTTTCACCCATTGACTGGCAGATTGAAAATATTGCAAAGGAAAGTTAGGATATGGGGAAAAAGAACGATAATACACTTGTAAAAAATGCATCTTTTCTGATGATCGCAGCACTGATTTCCAAGATCATCGGAATGCTGTATAAGAGCCCGCTTTCCAGCACACTGGGAAACAGCAGCATGGGACTTTTCAACTATGCTCAGAATGTTTATTTTATTCTGCTGATGATCGCATCCTTCAGCATTCCTCAGGCTGTCTCCAAAATCATGGCAGAAAAGCTGGCATTTAAACGTTACCGGGATGCACAGAAGGTTTTCCACTGCGCGCTTTTATATGTTGTGGCAATGGGCGGTGTGGTAGCTCTGTTTTGCTTCTTCGGCTCCTCCATATTGGTGCCGGAGTCTATGTCAGGGGCAAGACTCGCACTGAAAATGCTGGCACCTACTATTTTCCTTTCCGGTATTCTGGGAACCTTCCGCGGCTATTTCCAGGCCTACCGAAATATGATGCCCACCTCTCTGTCCCAGATCATTGAGCAGTGCTTTGTGGCCGTTTTTGCCATTCTGATGTCAGGAGTAATGCTCAGGCACTTCAGCGGGGCTGAAGAATCCGTAAGAAATGCATGGGGAGCAGCAGGCGCTACCATGGGAACCGGTGCCGGAGTTGCATCTGCCCTCCTTTTTATGCTGTTTGTCTATCATCTTAACAAACGCACCATTCGCAAAAAGCTGAAATATGATACCAATTCCAGAGATGAGGCAACAAAGGATGTTATGAAGAATATTGTGCTGATCGTTATGCCGATTATTCTCAGCTCCTTTATCTATAATGTAAATGGCTTTATCAACAGTTATATGTATTCTGGTATTCTGGGCATGAAAGGTGTGGCACATGATACCATAACCAGTCTTTATGCGGAGTATGGATACTATATGACTCTTATCAACATTCCGCTGACTCTGGCAAGTACAGCGCCTACTTCCATGATCCCGGAGGTTTCTGCACAGTATGCAAAGCGTGACATGGACAGTGCAAGGGATAAGATCGACCGTGCAACCTGGATCAGTATGTTTATTTCTATTCCCTGTGCAGTCGGTCTGGCCGTGCTGGCAGGCCCCATTACCAGACTTCTGTTTCCAAGAACAGAAGGGGCAGCAGCACAGCTGATGATGCTTGGTGTGATCACCATTATCCTGAATGGAAATTCTAACATTTCCAACGGTGTTCTTCAGGGAATTGGAAAGCCTAATATTCCTATGATCAATGCGGCTGTTGCGCTGGTTGTGGATGTGATCGCTATGGCAATCCTTCTTCTGGCAACGAATCTTGGAGTTTATGCGATTGTAGTTGCTATGATCATTTATGCAGTGGTAATGTGTCTGCTGAATGAACGTGCTATGAAAAAATATATGCAGTATAAAAATCCATGGAGAAGTGCTTATCTGAATCCTTTTCTTGCCTCTGTCCCTATGGCAGTAGTGGCAGGAGGCGCTTATTATGGAATTTATGCCCTGATCCATTCTAATTTTATCAGTCTCGGGCTTGCGGTGGTACTTGGCGTGATCGCCTATTTCGTGACCTATCTGGCAGTGAGTAAGCCTACGGATGAACAATATGGGATGATGCCAGGCGGCTCTTATTTAAAGAAAATTGCATCCAGGCTGCCATTTTAAAAGGTAGCGGCAGAAAGAAAAAAGCTGTATCAAAAGCAGGTGAGGGAAGCCCTCTTTACGAAAGGCTTCCCTCATTTATTTATGCATTCTTTTCCTCTTCCTCAGCCTTCAGATTCTTCTGGGCTGTGGAAAGCATCAGCTTGATACGGTTCAGCTGGTTTACCTCGCTGGCGCCTGGGTCATAGTCAATTGCGGCGATATTTGCCTTTGGATATAACCGGCGGATTTCCTTGATGACACCCTTTCCTACGATATGGTTCGGCAGGCAGGCGAATGGCTGGATACACACAATATTTGGAACATTGTCATGGATCAGCTCCATCATCTCTCCGGTAAGGAACCAGCCCTCACCAGTCTGATTACCCTCCGAAACAATAGGACGGGCCATCTTTGCAAGGTCACGGATATCGGCAGTCGGATGGAAGTGACGGCTCTCGGCAAGCGCTTCGTTAGCAGCCTTTCTTACCCAGTCGATGGCCTTGATCCCCACATTCCCAAAGAAAGCCTTCGACTTCTTGAATCCCAGATTATCCACCTTGAAATTCTGATTGTAGAAGCAGTAGGACATAAAGTCGATGAGATCCGGAACAACCGGTTCTGCACCCTCTGCCTCCAGAAGCTCTGCCAGGTGATTGTTGGCAGCAGGAAGGAATTTTACAAGGATTTCTCCTACAATACCTACACGAGGCTTCTTCTCATCACTGATCGGAATGGTATCAAAATCGTGGACCATCTCACGGCACATCCTCTTAAACTGGCTGTGGCTTAAGGAGCTGCCGGAAACAAAGGCAATCACACGCTTTTCCCAGATCTTATGTTTGCGATTTACAATGCCCTTTTCCAGCTCATAAGGACGCATACGGTAAATACACTTCATCAGGATATCACCAAGGACGGCGGCATAAACGACTGCCTTCACAAGAGGAAGGGTAAGCTTGAATCCAGGATTGCTCTCCAGACCGCTAAGGTTCAGGGAAATAACCGGAATCTGCTCCATTCCTGCTTTCTTAAGGGCTCGGCGGATAAAGGCAATGTAGTTGGATGCACGGCAGCCGCCGCCTGTCTGAGTCATGATAACAGCTGTTTTGTTCAGATCATATTTGCCGGATAAAAGGGCATCCATGATCTGCCCTACAACGATCAGGGAAGGATAGCAGGCGTCATTGTTTACGTATTTCAGGCCAACATCCACTGCGTGTTTGTTATCATTTGGAAGAATCTCCATATGATAGCCGTTTGCATTGAAGGCAGCCTCCAGCAGGGAAAAATGTACCGGGGACATCTGTGGGCAGAGGATGGTGTAATCCTTTCGCATTTCTTTGGTAAAGGAAACCTTCTCAATGGAAGCCGGGCGGATGGTGCGCTCTTTTTTCTGGGCATCCTTGGCACGAAGGGCTGCGAGAAGAGATCTTATGCGGATTCTTGCGGCACCAAGGTTGTTTACCTCATCAATCTTCAGGCAGGTGTAGATCTTGCCGCTGCCATCCAGAATTTCGTAAACCTCGTCTGTGGTGACGGCATCCAGTCCGCAGCCAAAGGAGTTCAGCTGGATCAGATCCAGGTCATCTCTTGTTTTTACAAAGTTTGCAGCTGCATACAGTCTGGAGTGGTACATCCACTGGTCATTGACACGGATTGGCCGTTCCACCGGCACCAGGTGGGAAACAGAATCCTCAGTAAGGACTGCAACTCCGTAGCTGTTGATCAGATCCGGGATGCCGTGATGGATCTCCGGGTCAATATGGTAAGGACGTCCGGCAAGAACGATACCCCTGCGGCCGGTTTCCTTCAGGTACTGAAGGGTTTCCTCACCCTTTTTTTCGATGTCTTTATGTACAGCAGCCATTTCTTCCCATGCCTTGTGAGCGGCAGCCTTTACCTCGGCAGCAGGAATGTCCGGGAAAATCTCCAGGAGACGCTTGGTGGCGATTTCCTCAGAGGTCAGGGCCAGAAACGGATTCATAAAGGTGATAGACGGGTCATGAAGCTCGTCTACGTTATTTTTGATATTCTCTGCGTAAGAGGTTACGATAGGGCAGTTGTAGTGGTTTACCGCATCCGGGAACTCATTGCGCTCATAAGGGATGCAAGGATAGAAAATAAATTTCACATCATTTTTCAGAAGCCATGTAATGTGTCCATGTGCAAGCTTGGCCGGATAACACTCAGACTCACTTGGAATGGATTCAATACCCAGCTCATAAATCTTCCTGGTGGAAGTCGGGGAGAGCACTACCTGGTATTTCAGCTCTGTAAAGAAGGTATACCAGAAGGGATAGTTCTCAAACATATTCAGCACACGGGGGATTCCAACCTTGCCTCTTGCAGCCTGCTCCGGGGAAAGCGGCTGATAGGAAAAAATCCGCTTGTATTTGTATTCATAAAGGTTTGGGATGTGATCCTTATTTTTCTCCTTGCCGATACCACGTTCACAGCGGTTGCCGCTTACAAACTGACGGCCGCCGGTGAATTTGTTGATGGTAAGACGGCAGTTGTTGGTACATCCGTGGCAGTTGGCCATGGATGTGGTGTATTTCAGCTCATTGATCTTGTCAATGGAAAGCATGGTAGTCTTGCGGCCTTCTGCGTGGAAGCGCTCTTTGGCAATGAGGGCAGCGCCGAAGGCACCCATGATTCCGGCAATGTCAGGACGGATGGCTTCGCAGCCGGCAATTCGCTCAAAGCTTCTGAGCACACCGTCATTGTAGAAGGTTCCACCCTGTACCACAATGTGCTTTCCAAGCTCCCTGGCATCGGAAACCTTGATAACCTTGTAAAGGGCGTTCTTAATAACAGAGTAGGCAAGTCCTGCGGAAATATCTGCGACAGAGGCTCCTTCCTTCTGGGCCTGCTTTACCTTGGAATTCATGAATACCGTACATCTGGTTCCAAGGTCAATGGGATGTTCGGCAAAAAGGGCGGCCCTGGCGAAATCCTGAACAGAGTAGTTCAAAGATTTGGCAAATGTTTCGATAAAGGAACCGCAGCCGGAAGAACAGGCCTCATTGAGCTGAACGCTGTCAACAGTCTGGTTGCGGATCTTGATACATTTCATATCCTGGCCGCCGATATCCACGATACAGTCAACCTCCGGGTCGAAGAAGGCTGCCGCATAGTAATGGGAAACAGTCTCAACCTCACCTTCATCCAGAAGAAGGGCAGCCTTCATCAGTGCTTCACCGTAACCGGTGGAGCAGGAAAATGCGATGTGTGCATCCTCCGGAAGGATACGGTAGATTTCCTGGATGGAGCGGATCGCTGTTTTTAATGGGCTTCCGTTGTTGTTGCTGTAGAAAGAGTAGAGCAGGGTTCCGTCTTCGCCTACAAGGGCGGTCTTGGTGGTAGTGGAGCCTGCGTCGATTCCCAGATAGCAGTTGCCATGGTATTGGGAGAGGTCACCCTTTTTCACCTGATAGGCACTCTGGCGCCTGTTAAATGCTTCGTAATCCTCTTCTGTAGCGAAAAGCGGTTCCATACGTTCAACCTCGAAGTCCAGCTTAATGGAATTCTTCAGGCGGTCTTTCATATCAGTAAGAGATACGGTTACCTCATCCTTTGCATTCATAGCAGAACCCATGGCTGCAAAAAGATGGGAATTCTCCGGGGTGATGGCGTGTTCGTCATCAAGCTTCAAAGTACGGATAAATGCAGCCTTCAGCTGATCCAGGAAATGAAGGGGACCGCCAAGGAATGCTACATGGCCGCGGATGGGTTTTCCGCAGGCAAGACCGGAGATGGTCTGGTTCACTACTGCCTGGAAAATAGAGGCGGAAAGGTCCTCTTTGGTAGCTCCGTCATTGATCAGTGGCTGGATATCCGTTTTGGCAAATACACCGCAGCGGGCTGCAATGGGGTAAAGCGCCTTGTAATTCTTTGCATATTCATTTAAGCCGGTGGCGTCTGTCTGAAGCAGAGATGCCATCTGGTCAATGAAGGAGCCGGTACCGCCTGCGCAGATACCGTTCATACGCTGTTCAATGTTACCGCCCTCGAAATAGATGATCTTGGCATCCTCGCCTCCCAGCTCGATGGCGACATCTGTCTGCGGTGCGATCTTCTGAAGGGAGGTGGAAACTGCGATAACCTCCTGGACAAAGGGTACGCCCAGATGATTGGCAAGGGTGAGTCCGCCGGAGCCTGTGATAACAGGATGGAGGGTAAGCTCGCCAAGCTTTTCATAGGCTTTCTCAAGAAGCTCTGCCAGTGTTTCCTGGATATTAGCGAAATGACGCTGGTAATCGGCAAAGAGCAGAGTGTCATTTTCATCCAGTATTGCAATTTTGACAGTGGTAGAACCAATGTCGATTCCTAAAGTATATTTATTCATATAAAAAATATGCCTCCTCGTTTGTGCTCATAGATGCCGGACTGAGATGTCACAGAACAGTTGTCTGCAAAATCCTGTGAAGCCTGACTCTTGCTAGAGTATGTTTGAAAAATCATTCCTGCAATCTGTACGCCCCATTTTGCGGGACCCTTGTCCCGAATCTGGTGGTCGCAGCCCGTATCTATACGGAACAAAAGTGTTCCCAAACTTTCTTATTTAATATGTAACATTTTGGAGCGAAAATATTCCGTAATATTATACGATAAGACAGGGAAAATGACAATGTAAAAGTTTAACAAGGATTCTTCCGGCAGCTGTTGAATTTTCGTTGATTTCGGGATATAATGGGACGTAGAGCGTGCCCTCAAAATGCAGGCAGCGAAGCGGATCGCAAATGTCCGCTTTACAGAAAGGATTCACATATGGCAAAATATACACTTATGAAAACAGAAGGCCGTGCCAAGCGTGCCCAGTTTGAAACTGTGCACGGAACCATTCAGACACCGGTCTTTATGAATGTCGGAACAGTAGGTGCCATTAAGGGCGCTGTTTCCACCATGGACCTGAAGGACATCGGTACCCAGGTACAGCTTTCCAATACCTATCATCTCCATGTAAGAACTGGCGATAAGCTGATAAAACAGTTTGGCGGACTGCACAAATTTATGGTCTGGGACAGACCGATCCTCACGGATTCCGGCGGATTCCAGGTCTTTTCCCTTGCAGGTCTGCGCAAGATCAAGGAAGAGGGCGTTTATTTTCAGTCTCACATTGACGGACACAGGATTTTCATGGGACCAGAGGAGAGCATGCAGATCCAGTCCAACCTGGGTTCCACCATTGCCATGGCCTTTGACGAATGTCCAAGCAGCGTGGCAAGCAAAGAGTACGTGCAGAATTCTGTTGACCGCACCACCAGATGGCTGGAGCGCTGCAAGGCAGAGATGGCAAGATTAAACAGCCTGCCGGACACAGTAAACAAGGAACAGCTCCTTTTCGGTATCAACCAGGGCGCCATTTATGAGGATATCCGTATTGCCCATGCAGATACTATTTCCAGGCTGGATCTGGATGGCTATGCAGTTGGAGGTCTTGCTGTGGGAGAGACACATGAGCAGATGTACCACATTTTGGACGAGGTTGTGCCTCATCTTCCTCAGGACAAGCCTACTTATCTGATGGGAGTTGGAACCCCGGCCAATATTCTGGAGGGGGTTGCAAGAGGGATTGATTTCTTTGACTGCGTTTATCCAAGCCGTAATGGCCGTCATGGACACGTATACACCAACCGCGGCAAGCTGAATCTGTTTAATGCCAAGTATGAGCTTGATCCCAGTCCCATTGAAGAGGGCTGCCAGTGTCCGGCCTGCCAGCATTACAGCAGAGCCTACATCCGCCATCTTCTGAAAGCAAAGGAGATGCTGGGAATGCGTCTTTGCGTACTTCACAATCTCTATTTCTACAACCATCTGATGGAGGAGATCAGAGCTGCGCTGGATCAGGGTAATTTCGCAGAATACAAGGAAATGCGCCTGGCTGGGTTTGAAGAGGGAAAAATCAACAGCAGATACAGCAAATAGCAGGAAATGGGATGCTTCCTGCGGGAAATCGTACAGGCTGAAAAGGGATGGCTGCGCAGGCGATTCACAGGAATATACGGCTTTATGGATGCCTGGCAGCAGCAGATTCCTGAAATAAATATAAAAAATCATAAAACTACTTGAAGAATCAAAGTATTTTGTGTATATTATACTATAATGCGCTGTCAACGTGACAGGGCGAGAGAGTAAGATACAGGAGGATTTGCAAATGGACGCATCAAGCGGAATGAGTATGGGATTTACCATCGTATGGCTGGTTGTACTTTTCGGTATTATGTATTTTCTGATGATCAGACCTCAGAAGAAAGAGCAGAAGAGAATACAGGCTATGCTCAGCGATATGGCTGTTGGTGACAGCATCGTGACCACAAGCGGTTTCTACGGAGTCATCATCGACATGACAGAAGAAGACGTGATCGTAGAGTTCGGTAACAACAAGAACTGCCGTATTCCTATGAGAAAACAGGCCATTGCTGAAGTTGAGAAGGCAGAGCAGGCTTCTGCGTAATCAGTTTTGACAGACAGTGGATAAGAAGAGCTTCATCCTTTAGAGCACGTTCCAAGCAGGCTCTGGCGGGTGGAGCTTTTTTATGCAATAGGAAATATATAGGATGGAAAACGACAGTTTTTTACTTTAATAGGTTGAAATCTGAAAGAAAGTGCGTTATTATAATAACAATTATCCATTGATGTCAGAGGAGATGAGAATTTTCTGTCGGCATTTAGGAACGAAGGAGAGGAAATTATTATGAATTACAATATTTCACTGATTCCGGGAGATGGTATCGGTCCGGAAATCGTTGCGGAAGCAAAGAAGATTCTGGACAAAGTATGTGAGAAATACGGACACAGCTTTTCTTATTCCGAAGTACTTTTGGGTGGTGCATCCATTGATGTGCACGGTGTACCTCTTACTGACGAAGCCATAGCCACAGCCAAGGCTTCCGACGCAGTTCTTATGGGCTCTATCGGCGGTGATGCCAAAACATCCCCCTGGTATAAGCTTGAGCCATCCAAACGCCCGGAGGCAGGCCTCCTTGCCATCCGTAAGGCTCTGAATCTTTTTGCAAACCTTCGCCCCGCATATTTATACAATGAGCTCCGTGCAGCCTGCCCTCTTCGTGACGAGATCATTGGAGACGGTTTTGACATGATCATTGTGCGTGAGCTTACAGGCGGACTTTATTTCGGAGAAAGAAAAACAATCGAAGAGAACGGTGTTGCCAAGGCAGTCGATACTCTTTCCTACAATGAGAACGAGATCCGCAGAATTGCCATCAAGGCCTTTGACATTGCCATGAAGCGCCGCAGGAAGGTGACGAGCGTTGACAAGGCGAACGTACTGGATTCTTCCAGACTTTGGAGAAAGGTCGTAGAAGAGGTAGCGAAGGACTATCCGGAAGTTACACTTGAGCATATGCTGGTTGACAACTGTGCCATGCAGCTGGTAAGAGATCCGAAGCAGTTCGATGTGATCCTTACCGAGAATATGTTTGGTGACATCCTTTCCGACGAGGCAAGTATGGTAACAGGTTCCATTGGAATGCTTTCCTCCGCAAGCCTTAATGAGACAAAATTCGGCCTTTATGAACCAAGCCATGGTTCTGCACCTGACATTGCAGGTCAGAACAAAGCGAACCCGATCGCAACCATTCTTTCCGCAGCAATGATGCTTCGCTTCTCCTTAGACCTTGACGAGGAGGCAAACGCAGTTGAGACTGCCGTACAGAAGGTTCTTACAGCAGGCTACCGTACAGGCGACATTATGTCTGAGGGATGCACCCTGGTAGGAACAGACAGGATGGGCGATCTGATTGCCGCAGAGATCTGATGACATCAGGGTCAAAGGGCCGAACAAAATAAATCTGACTGAATGTTTTAAGGAGAAATAAATTATGAGAAGTGACGCAGTAAAAACAGGCTCACAGCAGGCACCTCACCGTTCCCTGTTTAATGCCCTCGGAATGACAAAAGAAGAGATGGAGCGCCCTTTAGTTGGCATTGTATGCTCCTATAATGAAATCGTACCTGGCCACATGAACCTGGACAAGATCGCACAGGCTGTAAAGCTTGGCGTTGCAATGGCAGGAGGAACACCGGTTATGTTCCCGGCTATCGCAGTCTGTGATGGGATTGCCATGGGACATATCGGAATGAAATATTCCTTGGTAACAAGAGATCTGATCGCAGATTCCACAGAGGCAATGGCACTGGCTCACCAGTTTGATGCCCTTGTTATGATCCCTAACTGCGATAAGAACGTACCTGGACTTCTGATGGCAGCAGCCAGAATCAACGTTCCTACCGTATTCGTAAGTGGCGGCCCTATGCTGGCAGGTCACTTAAACGGACACAAAACAAGCCTCTCCAGTATGTTTGAGGCTGTTGGAGCTTATGCAGCAGGTAAGCTTACAGAGGAAGGACTTACAGAATGTGAGAACAAAACCTGTCCAACCTGTGGCTCCTGTTCCGGTATGTATACGGCAAACAGCATGAACTGCCTTACCGAGGTTCTTGGTATGGGACTGAAAGGAAACGGAACCATCCCGGCTGTTTATTCTGAGCGTATCCGTCTTGCAAAGCACGCAGGAATGCAGGTTATGGAAATGTACAGAAGAAACATCCGCCCAAGAGACATCATGACAAAGGAGGCAATCTTAAACGCTCTTACTGTTGATATGGCACTGGGATGTTCCACAAACAGTATGCTCCATCTTCCGGCTATCGCTCATGAGATTGGCTGGGATTTCGATATCAGCTTTGCAAATGAGATCAGTGCAAAGACTCCGAATATCTGTCATCTGGCACCGGCAGGACCGACCTATATGGAGGATCTGAACGAGGCAGGTGGTGTATACGCAGTTATGAATGAGCTGAACAAGAAGGGACTTCTTCACACAGAGTGCATGACCGTAACAGGAAAGACAGTAGGAGAGAACATCAGAGACTGTGTAAACCTGAATCCGGAGGTTATCCGCCCGATCGACAATCCATACAGCACAACTGGCGGCCTTGCAGTACTTCGAGGCAACCTTGCTCCAGACGGAAGCGTTGTAAAACGTTCTGCAGTTGTACCGGAAATGATGGTACATGAAGGACCGGCAAGAGTATTTGACTGTGAGGAAGATGCCATCGCAGCAATCAAAGGCGGCAAGATCGTAGAGGGTGACGTTGTTGTCATCCGTTACGAAGGACCAAAAGGCGGTCCTGGAATGAGAGAGATGCTGAATCCTACCTCTGCGATCGCAGGTATGGGACTTGGCTCCTCGGTAGCCCTTATCACAGACGGACGTTTCAGCGGTGCGTCAAGAGGAGCTTCCATCGGACATGTTTCACCGGAAGCAGCAGTTGGCGGCCCGATTTCCCTGGTAGAAGAGGGAGATATCATCAGCATCAACATTCCGGAGCTGAAGCTGGAGATGAAGGTTTCAGATGAGGAGCTTGCAGCACGAAAGGAAAAATGGCGGCCAAGAGAGCCGAAGGTTACAACCGGATACCTGGCAAGATACGCAGCAATGGTTACCTCCGGAAACCGTGGTGCGATCCTTGAAGTACCGAAAGCGAAGTAAGGAGGAAACGAAATTGCAGCTTACAGGAGCGGAAATCATCATAGAATGTTTACTGGAGCAAAGTGTGGATACCGTTTTTGGCTATCCGGGCGGTGCGATCCTGAATGTTTATGACGCCCTTTACCGATATAGTGATAAAATCAAACATATACTTACCTCCCATGAACAGGGGGCCTCCCACGCAGCAGACGGCTATGCCCGTGCAACCGGCAAGGTGGGAGTATGTCTGGCTACTTCCGGCCCGGGAGCAACCAACCTGGTAACCGGAATCGCAACAGCCTGCATGGACTCTGTTCCCGTGGTAGCCATCACCTGTAATGTGGGAACCGCACTTCTTGGAAAGGATTCCTTCCAGGAGGTGGACATCGCAGGGATCGTAATGCCTGTGACGAAACACAGCTACATTGTAAAAGATGTGACAAAGCTTGCCGACACCATCCGCAAAGCATTTACCATAGCAAAAAGCGGCCGCCCGGGCCCGGTCCTGGTGGATGTGCCCAAGGATGTGACCGCAGCAAAATGTGAATACATCCGTCATACCATCACTGCTGTAGAGCCAAAGACAGATACTATCCGTACAGAGGATGTGGATACAGCAGTACAGATGATCGAAAAAGCAGAGAAACCCTTTATCTTTGTTGGCGGCGGTGCCGTGATCGCAAACACATCAGAGGAGGTCCGTGAGCTTGCGCACAAGATCCAGGCTCCGGTATGCGACAGCCTGATGGGAAAAGGAGCATTTTCAGGAGAAGACGCTCTTTATACAGGCCCTGTGGGAATGCATGGAACCAAGACTTCCAACTATGCAATGTGTGAATGCGACCTTCTGATTACCTTGGGAGCCAGATTTAGCGACCGGGTTACAGGTGATACCAAAACCTTTGCACCAAATGCGAAGATTTTACAGATTGACGTAGATGCAGCAGAGATCAACAAGAATGTTGTTGTAGATGCATCCGTGATCGGAGATCTGAAAGAAGTGCTGAAGCTTCTTCTGGAAAAGCTTCCGGCGAAGAACCACGAAAAGTGGGTACAGCACATTCGGGATATGAAAGAAAAATATCCGTTAAATTATGACCACAGCCAGCTCACTGGACCATATGTGATCCAGAAGCTTTATGAGCTGACAGGTGGAGATGCCATTATTTCCACAGATGTTGGACAGCATCAGATGTGGGCTGCCCAGTATTTTAAATTTAAGGAGCCGAGAACCTTCCTTACATCAGGAGGGCTTGGTACCATGGGTTACGGTCTTGGCGCAGCCATCGGAGCAAAGATGGGATGCCCGGACAAAACCGTGGTAAATATAGCAGGAGACGGATGCTTCCGTATGAACATGAATGAGATTGCCACTGCAGTCCGCTGCGGCAAGCCTCTTGTCCAGATCATTCTGAACAATCATGTACTGGGTATGGTCCGTCAGTGGCAGACTCTTTTCTATGACCACAGATATTCCCAGACGGTCTTGAACGACGGTGTGGACTTCGTGAAAGTCTCTGAGGCAATGGGAGCAAAAGCAATCCGAGTTACGAAGATGGAAGAAGTAGAGCCTGCACTTAAGATGGCGCTTTCATCAGAGGGACCGGTAGTTCTCGACTGCTGGATCGACCAGGATTTGAGCGTATATCCTATGGTTCCTGCAGGAGCAAGTTTAGACGAGGTATTTGACGAGGAGGATGTGAAGAAATGAGCAGAGTGTACAATTTTTCCGCAGGACCGGCAGTCCTTCCGGAAGAGGTATTAAAAGAAGTTGCAGATGAGATGATGGACTACAATGGTACCGGAATGTCCGTTATGGAAATGAGCCACAGAAGTGCTGCATTTCAGGAGATCATCGACACAGCGGAGAAAGATCTTCGTGAGCTGATGAACATTCCGGATAACTACAAGGTCCTTTTCCTTCAGGGCGGTGCTTCCCAGCAGTTTGCCATGATCCCTATGAACCTTATGAAAAATAAGATTGCGGACTATATTGTAACCGGCCAGTGGGCAAAGAAGGCATATCAGGAAGCACAGAAATACGGAAAAGCAAACAAAATTGCTTCTTCCGAGGATAAGACTTTCTCTTATATCCCGGATTGCAGCGATCTGCCGGTAAGCCCGGATGCAGACTATGTTTATATCTGCGAGAATAACACGATCTACGGAACAAAGTTCAAAGAACTTCCAAATACAAAAGGAAAAACACTTGTAGCAGATGTATCCTCCTGTTTCCTTTCCGAGCCTGTTGATGTCAGCAAATACGGCATTATCTACGGCGGCGTTCAGAAGAATATCGGACCGGCAGGAATGGTAATCGTGATCATCCGTGAAGATTTGATTACAGAGGATGTTCTTCCGGGAACCCCAACCATGCTTACCTACAAGACTCACGCAGACGCCGGTTCTCTTTATAACACTCCTAATGCTTACTGTATTTACGTGTGCGGCAAGGTATTTAAATGGCTGAAAAAAATGGGCGGCCTGGAAGAGATGAAGAGACGTAATGAGGAGAAAGCAAAGATCCTCTATGATTTCCTTGACTCCAGCAAGCTTTTCCATGGTACTGTTGTTGCGAAAGACCGTTCTCTTATGAATGTTCCTTTTGTAACAGGTGACAAGGAAATGGATGCAAAATTCGTTGCAGAGGCAGCAAAGGCAGGTTTTGTAAACTTAAAAGGCCACAGAACCGTTGGAGGCATGAGAGCAAGCATCTACAACGCTATGCCTAAGGAAGGCGTGGAAGCACTGGTTGCATTCATGAAAAAGTTTGAGGAGGAAAATGCGTAATGTTTCAGTATCATTGCCTGAATCCCATTGCCCAGAAGGGCCTGGACATTTTTGATGAGAGATATAAAAATTCTGACACCATTGATAATTGCGAGGCAGTTCTTGTAAGAAGTGCCAAAATGCATGATATGGAGCTTCCGGAGAGCGTGGCAGTGATCGCCCGTGCCGGTGCCGGTGTAAACAATATTCCGGTAAAGGAATGTGCAGAAAAGGGTGTGGTTGTATTCAACACTCCTGGTGCCAACGCAAATGGTGTGAAGGAGCTGGTTCTTGCCGGAATGCTTCTCGCTTCCCGTGATATTGTAGGCGGTATCGAGTGGGTACAGAGAGAAAAGGATCAGGAAGACATCGACAAGCTTGCTGAGAAGCAGAAGAAACAGTTTGCAGGCTGTGAGATCATGGGCAAAAGGCTTGGTATCATTGGTCTTGGCGCTATTGGAAGTATGGTTGCAAATGCAGCAGCTGCTCTTGGAATGGAGGTTTACGGATATGACCCATATATTTCCATTGATGCAGCATGGAATCTTTCCCGTACGATCAAGCACAGTAAGAGTCTGGACGAGATTTACAGCAAGTGTGATTATATTACGGTTCATGTTCCCCTTCTGGATTCTACAAAGAAGATGATCAATAAGGAGGCATTTGCAAAAATGAAGGACGGTGTTGTCCTTCTGAACTTTGCCCGTGACCTCCTGGTTGACGAAGAGGCTCTTATTGAGGCTCTCAACAGCGGCAAGGTGAAGAAATATGTGACAGACTTTGCAAACCACACAGTTGCAGGTCATGAAGGGATCCTGGTAACCCCTCATCTTGGTGCATCCACAGAGGAGTCTGAGGAGAATTGTGCGGTGATGGCTGTGAAGGAGGTTCGTGATTTCCTTGAGAATGGAAATATCAAAAACTCTGTAAACTTCCCGAATTGTGATATGGGTACCTGCGTCGCAGTAGGACGTATTGCGATTACCCACAAAAATATTCCGAACATGATCAGCCAGCTGACCAAGATTCTTGGCGCAGAGGGCCTGAACATCGCAGACATGACCAACAAGAGTAAGGGAGAGTATGCATACACCCTTATTGATCTGGAAAGTGCAGCATCCCAGGAAGCACTGGAGGCTCTGAAGTCTATCGAGGGAGTTTCTAAGGTTCGTGTGGTAAAATAAATAAGAATCCGGACAGGGATGAGACCGTATCCGGCAAATAAAAAGGCCAGCTAATCTTCTGTTAGCTGGCTTTTTTACACGGGGCAGTATTATCTGCCGTTTTTTGCAATAAATTCTTCTACCTCTTCCCTGGAGGGCATCACACGAAGAGCACCTTTTCTGGTGGTGATGAGAGATGCGCCTGCGTTAGCGAAGGTGAGCATTTCCATCAGATTCTCATCTGTCAGATCCTCAAGACCGTGATCCAGAACATAATTCAGGATGCCTGCACAGAAGGTATCTCCTGCACCGGTTGTCTCGATGGTGTGTTCCTGAAGGAATGGGGCACATTCTACACGGCGGCCCTGATAATAAGCACGGCTGCCATCCTTCCCCATGGTGATGAGAACAAGCGGAATGTGGTAATTCTCCTCGATAAGGGCGGCACCCTTGTCATAATCTGTGGTGCCAAAAAGGAATTCCACCTCATTGTCAGAGATTTTCAGAACATCACATTTGGTCAGACCATACTCGATCTCTTTGCGGGCATCCTCAAGGGAGTTCCAAAGAGGAGGGCGAAGGTTCGGGTCAAAGGTAATAATGCATCCGGCATCCTTTGCAACGTGGATGGCGTGGCGGGTAGCCTCACGCACACCCGGATGTGTGGAGGAAAGAGTTCCGAAATGGAAAATACGGGAATCACGGATCAGATCATCCGGAACCTCGTCCACGGTCAGCATCATGTCAGCACCTGGATTGCGATAGAAAGAGAAATCCCTGTCTCCATCCGGATAAGTGTGTACAAAAGCCAGAGTGGTATGTACCTCCTCGTCCATAACAAGGGCTTTCGTGTCAATTCCTACTTCCTGTACAGCATTTTTCAGCTGCTCACCAAACATATCCTTTCCAACTTTTCCAATAAAAGCGGTTTTCTTACCAAGACGCTCCAGCATCGCAAGAACGTTACATGGAGCACCGCCCGGATTGGCCTCCAGAAGCGGGTTGCCCTGTGCGCTGGTACCGTTCTCTGTGAAGTCGATCAGCAGTTCACCAAGAGCTGTCACATCATAGCTTCGATTGCTCATAGAAAAATCCTCCTTAGCTTGTGGCGGAAACAAGATTCATTTCCGAATATATCAATAATTTATCGCATAGTGTTATGTTTGTCAAACAAATTCCTTTCTTTTTATAGATAAAGATGGTAAAATAATAGCAGAGCGTGTTTGAGAATCCTTCCTGCAATCTGGGAACCTTATTTTGCAGAAAAGCCTTTCAGACATAGTACAGGCCGGAGACGAAGCCGGCAGTCCGTTATTTTGGCGGGGAAATGGAGAGCTTATGAGTAAAACAGTGTATGAATATATGGACTGGCCAGGAATTGAAGCAATTGTTTATGGAGAAGAGACAGCACCGAGAGATGTAATGGGACCGAGATTAACCCCGGACGGCGTTCTCATACAGGGATTCTTCCCAGAAGCGAAGAAAGCCCTCGTTGTTTCAGGGAACAAGACCTATGAGATGGAGCTGGAGGACGAGGCCGGCTATTATGCAGTGCTGATTCCGGGAAGAAAGATACCGGATTATCATTTCCAGGTACAGCTGGAATCCGGAGAAAAAGAATTTAAAGATGCCTATGCCTACGGCGGACTTCTTACAGAAGAAGATGAGAGAGCCTTTTTATGCGGCGTTTACTATGAAGGATACAGGAAACTCGGTGCACATCCCACAGTGATGAATGGAACAGAGGGAACCCACTTTGCAGTGTGGGCACCAAACGCAGTACGTGTAAGCGTAGTGGGAGATTTTAACAACTGGGATGGAAGGACTCTGCCTATGCACAGGATGCCCATGTCCGGAATCTTTGAGCTGTTTGTGCCGGGGGTAAAGGCAGGAGCTGCCTATCGTTATGAGATCAAGGCAAAAGGAGATGTGCTCCTTCAGAAGGCAGACCCTTATGGAAACAGAACCCAGGCAGCACCTTTATGGGGCTCTGTGGTGGAGGATGTTTCCGGATTTTCCTGGAACGATGAGAGCTGGATGAAGGCACGCAAGAAATACGAGGACCGGAAGCAGCCCATATCCATTTATGAGACAAGCCTTGGAGACTGGGAAACGACGCAGGCTCTGGTGGATTTTGTGACAGATGGTGGTTATACCCATGTAGAGCTTCATCCGGTTATGGAATTTCTGAATGATCATTCTGACGGATATCCTACATCCGCCTATTTTGCAGTAAGTACCCGTTATGGCAGCGCAAAAGAGTTTGCCGCACTGGTTGATGCCCTTCATCAGGCGGAAATCGGTGTGATCCTGGACTGGTCCCCGGCACAGTTCCCAAGATATGCAGGAGGCCTGGAGAAATTTGACGGAACACCTCTTTACGAAGTGAAAGATCCTGAAATGGCAGTCCATCCTATGTGGGGAACTATGCTGTACAATTACGACAGTCCTATGGTAACGGATTTCCTGATCTCCAATGCCTGCTTCTGGCTGGAGGTTTTCCATGCTGACGGACTTCGTATGGATGATGTGGATGCCATGCTTTATCTGGACTATGGCAGGAAGAACGGCTGGACGCCGAATATTTATGGCTCTAATGAGAATCTTCATGCGGTTGAGTTTTTAAAACATCTGAATTCCATTTTAAAGAAGAGAAATCCAGGTGCCATTCTCATTGCCCAGGAGGATGGGCTGTGGCCACAGCTTACAGACAGCGTGGAGAATGACCACATGGGGTTTGACTATAAGTGGAGCGGCGGCTGGACAAGAGATTTCCTGTTTTATCTGTCCGTAGATCCGATCCTCAGAAAGAATTATCACGATCAGCTGACTCTTTCTACTTTATATGCTTATTCTGAGCATTATGTCCTTACCCTCGGCAGCAGGGATGTGGGAAGTCTGGAAGAGTTTATGGCTAAGCTTCCGGGAGAGAGCTCTCAGAAGCTGGCACAGGTGAGAGCTGCTTATGCATATATGATGGTTCATCCCGGCTGTAAGATGATGGCGCCGAAGGCAGATATTCCAGAGGGGCTGGGAAAATGCATTCAGGCGTTAAACACACTTTACAAGAGCTCACCGGCACTGTATGAGAAGGATGACGAATATGACGGATTTGAATGGATCCAGCTGATGAAATATCAGGAAAATGTGATTACCTTCCTTCGCAAAACAGAGAAGCCAGAGGAGACTCTTCTTGTAATCTGTAACTTTGCAGCCATACCTTATGAGAACTATCAGGTAGGTGTGCCTTTCGCCGGAAAATACAAAGAGATTTTCAACAGTGATGCAAAAGTGTTCGGTGGCGAGGGTGTTGGGAACCCTCGTGTGAAGACGGCGAAGGAAGAGGAATGTGATGAGCGGGAACATTCTATCAAAGTGAAGCTTCCCGCACTGGGAGTTAGCGTTTACAGCTGTACACCAGATAAAACAGCAGAAAAGAAAGCGCCAGCTAGGAAATCTGCAAAGAAAGAAAAGACAGTTGAAAAAGCAGGAAAAGCGGTGAAAGCCAGGGCGACGAAGAAAAAGAAGCTGTAAAATGTGCTATGATAAACAAAACTGGAAAAAGGGGAGGTGCCTGCGTGCTTACAGATGAAGTCTTGTATGAACAGTTTTGGAATGGCGATAAAAAAGCAGCAGATGAGCTGGTACGCAGGCACGGAGATCTTCTGTTTTTGTTTATCAACGGATATCTCAGGGATTCCCACGAATCCGAAGACCTGATGATAGAAGCCCTGGCACGGATGTTTGCCAAGAAAAGACCCCTTCTGGGAGAAGGCAGCTTCCGTGCATACCTTTACAAAACAGCCCGCCATCTTGCAGCCCGTGTCAGGAAAGGAAGAAGATTACATATCGGGTTTGAAGAGCTCCCCTTTGAGATACAAAGTGAAGACCTGGCAGAGACCCGGTTCTTTGAAAATGAAAGGGCGAAACAGCTCTACAAGGCTTTGGAGAAGCTGAAGCCAGAATACCAAGAGGTCCTTTATCTGATTTATTTTGAAGAGATGAGTTACCAGGATGCAGGAAAGGTCATGAAAAAATCAGAAAGCCAGATTACCAATCTGGTCCACAGGGGAAAGCAGAGTCTGAAAAAGATATTGAAGGAAAGCGGGTTTGAGTATTAGAATATGTTTGAAAAAATATTCTTGACAAATTTCCGGATATCACTTAAAATATCTGTTGTGTCTGATGATAAACATTTGTTACAGCACAAGCTGGAATAGCTCAGTCGGTAGAGCACTTCACTCGTAATGAAGGGGTCGTGAGTTCGAGTCTCATTTCCAGCTTTTTTTTGTACCCAAAAATAGGCAGGGGGGATCCTTTGCCGGAGAATCTGATCGATGTCCCGTGTCTTTTTTTATGCAAAAAACCTGTCAGGCAGAGAGGGAGGTGCAAGGAACAGCTGCGGTTTGCAAGACCCGGCGGGAACCACCTGCACACAGAAAAAAACATCCTCTTCGCACAGGCAGAAAATACAGGATAAGAAAGGAGAAGATAGATGTCTGGTCCGTTTTTGGAATTGAAAAATTTGAAAAAAAGCTTTACAGCAGGAGAGGCAGTCCTTTCAGGAATCAATCTAACAATCGAGAAAGGGGAGTTTGTCACCCTTCTGGGGGCTTCCGGATGTGGTAAGACCACCACACTTCGCATTATTGCCGGGCTGGAGCAGCCGGATGAGGGCAGTGTGTGGCTGGAAGGCCAGAACGTGACAGATTTGGAACCCAACCAGAGAGATGTAAATACCGTATTTCAGAACTATGCTCTTTTCCCCCATATGAATGTGGCAGACAACATTGGATATGGTTTGAAAATACGAAAGGTTCCGAAGGCAGAAATCCGGGAAAAGGTGAAAAAAATGCTGGAGCTTGTACAGCTGGAGGGATTTGAAAAGAGAAAGCCTTCCGAGCTTTCCGGCGGTCAGAAGCAGCGGGTAGCCATAGCCAGGGCCCTTGCCAACAACCCCAGGGTGCTTCTGCTGGATGAGCCGCTTGGTGCACTGGATCTGCAGCTTCGCAGGACCATGCAGCTGGAACTGAAGCGTCTTCAGAAAAAGCTGGGAATCACCTTTATCTATATCACCCACGACCAGGAGGAAGCTATCAATATGTCTGACCGGATCGTGGTAATGAACCAGGGCCGCTTCGAGCAGATCGGAACTCCGGATGAGATCTACAATCACCCGAAAACAGGTTACGTGGCAACCTTCGTTGGAAATGCCAACATCCTGAAGGGAAGTCTTGTGGGAATGGAAGGCACCGTAGCCCTGCGAAGAGAAAACATCCTTATCGATGAGAAAGAAAAGGGAGAAACCGGCACTGCAGATACAACAGACAGCATAGCCAAAAAAGAGGCAGACATTGCCAGAGACACAGATATACAGACTGACCGGAACAGAAGGAAAAGGACGCTAAGCCCATCCACCGGAACCTGGTACCCTGCCACGGTCAAGGAGAAAAACTTCGCAGCAGGCCAGCTGAGAGTCCTTCTTGTTCTTTCAGACGGCACAGAGATCACAGCAAGCCGCTTCGGCATGAATGCCAATATCCAGCCGGGCCAGCAGGTACGCTGGAGCTTTGATCCCAGGGATGCAGTAATCGTGGACAGAGATGAAAAGCAGGTAGAAGAGAACGGAACAGATGAGGCTCCGTTGAAGACCTCTCCGTCAGGTGAGCCTCAGAAAAAGGAGGCACTGTAATGGGAAGTCTCAGCCGGGAGAAAGAACCGGCCAGAATCCGCACAACACAGAGGAGGCTTCAACAGAAGAACGTTCCGGAGAAAAGCAGAGAAAAGAACCGGAAAAAAACCGGCACAAAGCGCTCCACCATCTGGATGCTCCTCCCGTTATACCTCTTCACCATAGTCTTCGTAGCCTGCCCCCTCCTGTATATGATGGCCCTAAGCTTCGCCACTCCAGGAGAGATTCACGGTGTCCGGTGGATCCTCACGCTGGACAACTACAAGAAGATCCTGGAGCCGGTATACCTGGACACCTTTGTACAGTCCTTTCAGCTTGCCCTGACCAGCACAGCATTCATAGCCCTTATCGGTTATCCTTTCGGCTACTTCATGGCAAAGCTGCCGGCAGGAGGAAAGAAGAAAGCCATGCTTCTTCTCATGCTTCCCTTCTGGGTAAACTCCCTGATCCGGCTTTATGGCTGGATCATCATTCTCCAGAAAAAAGGACTGCTGAACTTTGTATTAAAAAAGCTGGGCCTTATTGAGAAACCACTAAAGCTCATGTATAGCTACCCGGCCATCGTAATCGGCATGATCTACGTGCTCCTGCCCTTTATGATCCTATCCGTATACTCCAGCGCTGAAAAGCTGGACTGGTCCCTGGTGGAAGCCTCCCGTGATCTTGGGGCAGGCAAGGCAAAGGCCTTCTGGACCATTTCCTTCAGGCTGACCTTGCCAGGACTTTTATCCGGCGTGATCCTGACCTTCGTCCCCTCAATGGGACTGTTTTTTATAGCCGATATCCTGGGCGGCAATAAGGTGGTGCTGGTAGGAAGCCTGATTCAGGATCAGATGACAAGGGGAAGCAACTGGCCCTTTGCAGCTGCCCTTGCAGTGGTGATGATGATTCTCACCACCCTGATGATCCTTTTATACCGAAAAGTAACAAATGCAAAAGAAGTGGAGGGATTGGGATGAAAAAAAGCACTCGTTTTGAAAAATTCTATCTTGGCCTTATTTTCCTCCTCATGTACCTGCCCATCGGAGTGGTGATCGTATTTTCCTTTAACGAATCCAAGCTTCCGGTGAAATTCACAGGCTTTTCCCTCCAGTGGTACGAAAAGCTGTTCCAGAACAGTGCCATGATGGAAGCCCTGGTAAACAGCCTGATCCTTGGCGCGGCAAGCTGCCTGGTATCAGCAGTGATCGGAACATTTGGAGCAGTAGGCCTGTCCAGGATCCACTGGAAAACAAAAGGAGCTCTGGAATACATTTCCATTTTGCCCCTGATGATACCGGAGATCATCCTGGGTATGGTTCTGATGGCATTTTTCTATATGCTGAACCTGCCCTTTGGAATGCTGACCCTGCTGATCGGCCACACCGTATTTTGCATTCCTTATATATTAATGGAAGTAAAGGCAAGACTGGTGGGAATGGATCCTTCCCTTGAGGAGGCCGCCCGTGACCTTGGTGCCACATCCCTGAGAGCCTTCTGGGACATAACTCTGCCCCTTATCATGCCGGCAGTAGCCTCTGGCTCTCTTCTTGCATTTGCCATGTCCATGGACGATGTAGTAATCAGCATTTTTATTAACGGACCGAGACTGTCCACCCTGCCCATCAAGGTGTACACGCAGATAAAAACCGGTGTTACGCCGGAAATCAACGCCCTGTGTACCATCATGCTGGCAGTTACCGTTGTGATACTTTTCCTGTATTCCCTTGCAGGAAAATGGCAGAAGGGCAGAAGACATATCCATTTCGGGAAAGGAGTACACAAATGAACAAACTCATTGAGTTGAAAAACCTTACAAAAAACTTTGATGACCAGCAGGTTCTCAGGGGAATCAACCTGGACATCTATGAGAACGAGTTTCTCACCCTTTTGGGACCAAGTGGATGTGGCAAAACCACAACCCTCCGTATTATTGCCGGTTTTGAAGAGCCAAGCGGCGGTGAGGTTCTGTTTAACGGCATCGAAATTTCCAAGCTTCCTCCCTATAAAAGAGAGGTAAACACCGTATTCCAGAAATATGCACTGTTTCCCCATCTGAACGTAGCGGAAAACATTGCTTTTGGCCTGAACCTGAAAAAAATGGACAAAACCGTGGTCAGTCAGAAGGTAGAGAAAATGCTGAAAATGGTTGGACTGGAAGGCTTTGAAAAAAGAGATGTCACCCTGCTTTCCGGTGGACAGCAGCAGCGAGTGGCCATTGCAAGAGCTCTGGTAAATGAGCCGAAGATCCTTCTTCTGGATGAGCCTCTGGGTGCACTGGATGCCAAGATCCGGAAGCAGATGCAGATCGAGCTGAAGAAAATCCAGCAGGAGGTTGGGATCACCTTCATCTATGTAACACATGACCAGGAAGAGGCACTTTCCATGTCCGATACCGTGGTTGTTATGAACAACGGCGAGATCCAGCAGATCGGTGCTCCTACCGACATCTATAATGAGCCGGAGAACCGCTTCGTTGCAGGCTTTATCGGAGAGTCCAACATCATCGAGGGAATCATGGTCAGGGATTATCTTGTTCAGTTTGACGGATTTGAATTTGAATGTGTGGATAAAGGCTTTGAAGACAATGAGGAGATCGAAGTGGTGCTCCGTCCGGAGGATCTTGATATTGTAGAGCCATCTCAGGCAAAGATAAACGGAGTAGTGCGAAATGTAACCTTTAAGGGGGTGCACTACGAGATTCTCGTAGAGACAGAGCTGCGTACCTATAAAGTTCAGACTACCGATTATGCGGAAGTGGGCCGCCAGGTAGGTCTGAAATTCGGACCGGAAGACATTCACGTTATGTACAGAATGGGAGCATACTGATGAAGCAGTTTAAACGCCTTGTCATTCCATACCTCATCTGGGCAGTTGCGATCCTTGTCATCCCACTGATCTTAATTGTCCTGTATGCATTTACCACAGAAGGAAACGATGTTATGACCCTTTCCTTCACCTGGGGAAACTTTGCGAAATTCCTGGAAGCGACCTACCTGAATGTAATTCTGAAATCCTTCTGGCTGGGACTTCTCACTACCCTCATCTGTCTGGTGCTGGGCTATCCCCTTGCCCTGATCATTGCAAGATGCTCAGAGAAGGTTCAGGGACTTCTGATCATGTTGGTAACCATCCCTATGTGGATCAATATGCTTCTTCGTACCTATGCGTGGATGAACCTGCTCTCCGACAACGGAATTATCAATAACCTTCTGGCGAAGATCGGACTTGGCCCGGTCACCATGATGTACACAGACTTTTCCGTCATGTTAGGTCTGATCTGCAACTTTATGCCCTTTATGATCATTCCGATCCATACATCCCTAAATAAAATGGATAAATCTCTTATCGAGGCGGCTTACGACCTGGGGGCAAACCGTTTTCAGACCTTCTGGAAGGTTATCTGGAAGCTTTCCCTTCCCGGAGTGGCAAATGGTATTATGATGGTCTTCCTTCTTGCCATTTCCTCCTTCGTTATTCCCAAGCTTCTTGGAGGCGGACAGTATATGCTCATCGGAAACCTGATCGAATCCCAGTTTATCTCTGTTGGAGACTGGAACTTCGGAAGTGCCATTTCCATGATCCTGGCCATCATTATCCTGTTTGCCATGAGCCTGATGAAGCGTATGGACAAGGAAAAAGGAGAGTAGGAGGACGATATGCAGAAAAAGACAAGCTTTTTTCAGAGATTTTATGTGGCCATCTGCCTGGTGTTCTTTTACCTGCCCATTTTGGTGACCATGATCTTTTCCTTTAACTCCTCCAAATCCCTGACCAAATTTACGGGATTTTCCATGAGGTGGTATACGGAGCTGCTTCATAATACAGAGGTAAGCAAGGCAGTTTATGTGTCCGTGACCATTGCAATCCTGGCAACTGTGATCTCCACGATCCTGGGAACGATCACAGCCATCGGCCTTTCCAAATCCAGAAAGGTGTTAAAGGAAACCATTTTAAATATGAATAACCTGCCCATCCTGAATCCGGATATTGTAACAGCCATCGGACTGATGCTTCTTTTTTCATCCCTTGGCTTCCGCAAGGGCTATTTTACCATGCTGCTGGCACATATTTCCTTTTGTACCCCCTATGTAATTACCAGCGTTTACCCCAAGGTAAGAAGCCTTGACCCGAACCTGGCAAATGCAGCCATGGACCTTGGAGCAACCCCGTTCCAGGCTCTGACAAAGGTTATCGTGCCAATGATCAAAGACGGTATTTTCGCAGGAGCACTTCTTGCCTTTACCATGTCCTTTGACGACTTCGTAATTTCTTACTTTGTGTCCGGAAACGGTGTAAAGAATATTTCCATTGTGGTCTACAACATGACAAAACGGATTAACCCTACCATCAATGCCCTGTCTACGATCGTGATCCTGGTCATCGTACTGGTACTGGTGCTGGCAAATGTTCTTCCCGGCTTCCTGGAAAAGCATTCGAGCAGGCATGCAAAGAAGATTCAGCGTGTGATCGCCCTGGTGCTGGTTGCGGGCCTTGGCTTCGGACTGATGAAGTGTGGCGGCGCTGCAGCAGAAAACCATGTGCTGAAGGTCTACAATGCAGGTGAGTACATGGATCTGGAGCTTCTCACCAGATTTGAAGAGGAATATAATTGTACCGTGGTTTATGAAACCTTTGAATCCAATGAGATGATGTACACCAAGCTTTCCGGCGGAGAGTCCTATGATGTGCTGATCCCTTCTGATTACATGATCGAACGTCTGATAAAAGAAGAGTATCTCCAGTATATTGACTGGGATCTGATTCCAAATAAGGACAACCTGATGGACGAGGTCATGAATAAGAGCTACGATCCTGGAAACCGTTATTCCTGCCCGTATTTCTGGGGAACTGTGGGAATCCTTTATGATACTGCCGTTGTGGAGGAAGCAGACCTGGAGGATGGCTGGAATCTTCTGTGCAATCCCAAATATAAGGGAAATATCTATATGTATGATTCCGAGAGGGATTCTTTTATGATCGCACTGAAGGCTCTCGGCTATTCTATGAATACCACAGAGGAAAAGGAGATCCGGGAGGCTTACCAGTGGCTGATCGACCAGAGAAACATCATGGATCCCATTTATGCAGGCGATGATGTGATTGATAACATGATTTCCGGAAACAAAGCCATGGCAGTTGTTTATTCCGGAGATGCTTCCTATATTATCAGTGAAAATCCAAATATGGATTACTTCACACCGTCACAGGGAACCAACAACTGGTATGATGCCATGGTCATCACAAAGGACTGCAGTGAGGTAGAGCTTGCCCACCAGTTTATTAATTTTATGCTGGAGGAAGAATCTGCCTTTGCAAATACAGAGGAAGTAGGTTATACTACCCCTGTAAAGAGTGTTTACGAAGAAATGATCACCGGAGACTATGAAGGGATATCTTCCTATATTCCGGATTTCGGGAATCCCAACAGTGAGATTTTCCGCTATCAGGAGCCGAAGATCAAACAGAAATATGCAGAGCTCTGGACCAAGATCAAGGCAGAGTAAAGAAAATGGAAGCTTCTGTGCAGCTGGGAAATTTCCGGTTGTACCGTTATCCACATAGCTGCTACAAGGGTCCAGTCCGGCAGTCATTTGGGCAAAACTCATGGATGCCGGACAGGTGATGTATCTGCTTCACAACAACGCAACAGGTTTGAGAGGAGAAAATGTTATGAAGAAAAAATTACTTGCAGCTGTTCTTGCAGCCGCAGCGGTATGCGGCAGTGTTGTACCGGCATATGCAGCAGACTCCGAGCTGGTTCTTTACACCTGGGAGGGAATGTTCCCACAGGAGGTGCTGGACGGTTTTGAAGAGGAAACCGGAATCAAAGTGGTATACTCCAACTTCGACACAGACGAAACCATGCTGGAGAAGGTTTCCATGGCAAAGGGCGGAGACTACGATGTGGTAATTGCAGATGATTACATTCTTGAAAAAATAGTAGAGGAAGGTCTTGCTGCCAAGCTGGACAAAGAGAAAATTTCCAACTGGGAGAACATTAACCCTCTTTATCAGGGACAGTTCTATGATGAGAAGGACGAATATACCGTTCCCTACGGAGCCGGAATCCCTCTGATCGTTTACGATCCGGATGAGGTGGACATTGACATCAAAGGATATGCAGACCTCTGGGATGAGTCTCTGGAGGACAGCGTGGCTTTGATCGGAAACTATCGTGTGATCAACGGAATCACACTTCTTACCATGGGCAGGAGTATGAACGAGGAGGAGGTAGATGTGATCGCACAGGCTGGAGAGAAATTAAAAGAGCTGGCACCAAATGTGCGCATGATCCAGGATGACAATACACAGAATGCCCTGTTAAACGGAGAAGCCTCCGTTGCATTCCTTTATACCTCCCAGGTAACAGCTGCCCTTGCTGAGAATCCGGATCTGCAGGTAGTTTATCCGGAGGAAGGTCTTGGATTTGGAGTGATGGGAATGTTTATTCCAAGCGATGCTCCGGATGCAGATGCCGCTTATCAGTTTATCAATTACATTTTAAGACCTGAGATTTCCGCACAGTGCTTCAACTACATCGGTTACTACTGCACCAACAAAGCCGCTGACGATCAGGTAGATCCCAGCCTGGTAGTTCCGGACAGCGTCACAAAGGGCGAGAGCATCAAGAACGTAAGCCAGGAAGCCGAAGAGCAGTACAACAAGAACTGGACCGAGTTCAAGGCTGCCTGCGATTGAAACAGGCTCTAGATGGAACTTTTATAGAAAAAATTGCATTAGGGAAAGCTGCGTTGTATAATAAGAGGATAGAACGCAGAAAAATGGACAGGCGGGCTATTCATTTAGTCTGCCTGTCATTCGTTTTGCGTGTGCCACTACAGCAGTGTAAGACTGAATAGCAAAAGGGAGAAAACAAAGATGGAGATTTATAAGGGGGCTTCCGCTTTTGCAGGAATCGCCATTGGGAAAATACGATATTATCGAAGGGGAGACTATCAGGTAAGGCAGCATCAGGCCAGTGATGTGAAAAGAGAGCTCCGGAACTTTGATATGGCAAGACGTCATGTGATGCAGACCCTGAAAGAGGAATATGACCGGAACAAACTGGAAAAAGTACTGGAACAGGCAGCACTCCTTGGTTCCGGCAGCTTCCTGCGGGCAGTGGAGAGCATGATCACCGGGGAGAAGGTAACGGCAGCCTATGCAGTAATGATTACAGGAGACGAGCTGCAGAGTACCTTTTCCAGCCTTTGTGACCCATCCGTAAAAGAACGGATCGGTAACGTAGCCCGGGTTTCCGGCCTTCTTCTGGATATCCTGGGAGAAGAGGAAAACAGGATCGACCTGGGAGAGGAGCCGGTAATCCTGGCAGCAGACAATCTGTCTCCTGCAGAATTAGTGGAAATGGATAAGAACAAGCTCCTTGGCATTGTCACCCGGAAGGGCTCTTCTACCTCCCATGCAGCGATCCTTGCGAAAAACATGGACATTCCCTGCATTACAGGAGTGAAAATCCCACAGTCTGAGGAAGAGTGGGAGGAGAGCATTGCCATCATAGACGGCTATACCGGAACTCTTTACCTGGAGCCGGATGGAGAGGTGCGAAAGGAATATGAGATCCGCCGGAAAGCAGATCTGGTGGAAAGAGAAGAGCTCCTGAAATTAAAGGATGAGAGGGACATTACCCTGGATGGCCATGAGATGGGAATCTATGCCAACATCGGCAGTCTGGATGATCTGAACAGTGCCCTTTATTATGGGGCAAGAGGCATCGGCCTTTTGCGAAGCGAATTCCAGTATCTTGGAAGGGACAGCTATCCGGGAGAAGAAGAGCTTTTTCAGGCATACAAAAAAGCAGCCCAGACAATGGGGGACAGGCTGGTGGTCATCCGAACCGCAGATCTTGGCGCAGACAAGCAGGCCTCTTATCTTGAAATCCCGGAGGAGACGAATCCTCTTATGGGAAACCGGGGAATCCGTTTCTGCCTGGACCGGGAAAATCTGTTCAGAACCCAGATCCGTGCCATTTACCGTGCAAGCTGGTATGGAAATCTCGGGATGATGTACCCTATGATCTGCTCAGAAGAGGAGATGGAGGAGATTGAGAAAATTGTTTCCCAGGTAAAAGAAGAGCTTACCCGGGAAGGAATCCCTTATAAGGAAATAAAAACCGGCATTATGATGGAAACTCCAGCGGCTGTGATGATCGCATCAGAGCTGGCCAGACGCGTGGATTTCCTTGGAATCGGAACAAACGATCTGACCCAGTATACCCTTGCCATGGACCGTCAGAACCCATTTCTCCGGAGAAAATACAATGACCATCACCCGGCAATCCTCCGGATGATCCGGATGATCGTGAAAGCAGGCCATGAGGAGAACTGCAGGGTATGTCTTTGCGGAGAACTGGCAGCAGACACCAGGCTTACAGAAACCTTCCTGCGCATGGGCATGGATTCCCTCTCTGTGGTTCCTGCCTGCATCCTGCCGGTGCGAAAAGCCCTTCGCAATGCGAGGTTGACAGATGAGTAAAGAAAAAAGAAGCAAGGTAGTGGTTCTTCCCTGTGAGGACTACGAGGAAGAGAAGATCTATCATCTTTTGCGAAAAGGGATGGAAGTGTTGGGCGGTGTTTCCGCTCTTATTGGGAAAGAGGAGAAAATCCTTCTGAAGCCCAATCTTTTGAAAAAGGCCGAGGTGGAAAAGGCAGTTATCACCCACCCGGCTGTGGTAGGTGCCTTTGCCAGATTCCTGCGGGAAGAGGGCTATGCAAACATTGTACTTGCCGATTCCTGCGGACATGGCTCCACCAGCCAGGTAATCCGTGGAACAGGAATGGACACCTGTCTGGAAAAATATAAGATTCCGGCTATCGACTATACAAAGGGCATTCCCGTGGACTATCCGGAGGGAATCCAGGCGAAAGAGTTTGTTTTGCCAAAGGAGCTTCTGGAGGCCGACTGCGTGATTTCCCTTTGCAAAATGAAAACTCATGCCCTGGAACGGATTACGGGAGCTGTGAAAAACAGCTACGGTTTTGTCTATGGGCGGAATAAGGCCATTGGCCATACCAAATATCCAAGTGCGGACAGCTTTGCCAGAATGCTCGTTGATCTGAATCAGTATGTGAAGCCCAGACTTTATATCATGGATGGAATTGTGGCAATGGAAGGGAATGGACCTGGCTCCGGTGATCCGGTGCCTATGAAAGTAATGCTTCTGTCAGCCGATCCCGTTGCCCTAGACAGCGTGTTTGCAAGGCTGGTCTATCTGAAGCCGGAGCTGGTTCCCACCAATTACCATGGGGAAAAGATGGGGCTGGGAGACTGGAAGGAAGAAAAAATTCAGGTGATCGTGGCAGAAGAAGTGGGCATGAGGGAGTGCTCCATGGAAGAGCTGGTGAATCAGTTTGGAAAACCGGATTTTCATGTAGATAGAACCCAGGTCCGTACCAATATCTGGACCAGAATGGCGAAAGCCCTGAACCTTTTTCAGAAAAAGCCTTATATTGAGGAAGATAAATGCGTCCGCTGCGGAATCTGTGTGAACAGCTGTCCGGTGCCTGGAAAGGCAGTGGATTTCCGGAAGGGAAAAGAACAGCCGCCTGTATATGATTATAAGAAGTGTATTCGATGCTTCTGCTGTCAGGAAATGTGCCCGAAGAAGGCAATAAAGGTAAAATAAAAAATGCCGGTTCTTTGTTCTGAATGGGGGGCGCACTCTAAGAACCGGCATTTCTATCGTTTATTTCTCTCTCTTTGCCAACAGTGCTGCAATTTCACGGATATATTCCGGAGTAGTACCGCAGCAGCCGCCAACGATCCCGGCACCTGCATCAATAAGAGCCATAATGTGTCTGGCGAATTCCGGAGCCTTCATGGAATAGACGGCATTGCCCTGATCATCAATGAAAGGCATTCCGGCATTTGGCTTGGCGATAACCGGAATGGAGACATTCTCACGGATATTGCGGATAACGGAAACAAGCTGGTCAGGACCCACGGAACAGTTCACACCTACCGCATCTGCACCGGCAGCCTCCAAAGAAACAGCAGCCTCAATGGCATTTCCACCGCTGAAGATACTTCCGTCCGCATCTATCGTCATGGTGCACAGGATGGGGAGCTCACATACCATAGAGGCAGCGTCAACTGCTGCAAGAGTTTCTTCTATATTAATCATCGTCTCTGCGACGATCAGGTCAACCCCGGAATCCTTCAGATACCCGATCTGCTCCTGATACATCTCAAAGGCTTTCTCGTAGGTCATCTCACCGGCAGGAGCCATCATCTTACCGCTGGTGGTGATATCCGCTGCAACATAAACCTTGTGGGAAGCTGCATCTGCCACTTCCCTGGAATAGGAAACAAGAGTATGATTGATCTCCTCAATACGGTCCTCGATCCCATGCATGGAAAGGCTCACACGGTTGCCGCCAAAGGTGGGGGCATAGATAATGCTGCTTCCGGCTTCGATATAGGCACGCTGGAGCTCCTGGATCACATCTTTATGAGCCAGAACCCACTCCTCTGTACAAACACCCTTAGGCATTCCGGCTGCCATGAGATTGGAACCGGTAGCACCGTCCAAAAGAATAATTCTCTGAGTTAATGTCTGAAAATCCTGTTTTGTCATCTGGTAAAATCCTCCTTGTGGATAGCAGATTTCGTCATACTCCCATCCGCAGCCTGGAAATAATAACGTTTTGTATAAAATCTTATGTATTATAACACTATTTTGCTTGATTTTCCAGTTGCCAGCGTATAAAATATATGATATGTTCTCCGGTGGGAAGAACAGATCTGCCGGTGCAGATCGATACAACCAATGAAAATACGAAAAGGAGCAAACGGATGAGTAGAGGGAGAAAAAGAAACGACTGGATACCCGGTGCGGTGATTACCATTATCGTTATGGTGCTTTCTGTTGTTTTTGTGGGAATTTTGGCCATGACGAAAATGATTCCTACGATTTATATGTTGATAGTAGGCATTATGCTTGCAGTGATTGTAGCCATTACCTGGCTGCTGGTATGGCATACCAGACACAGGGGACGTTTTATCGGCGGAACGATATTTGCAGTGCTTGTCAGCGTCATTCTCTGTCTGGGCGGTTTCTATATCAACAAGACAAGAAGTGCGATCAGTGAGATTTCCGGTGTTACCACAGAGGTGACACAGATTGCAGTCTATGTGCGGAGCGACGATGCAGCAGATTCTGTAGCTGCAACAGCCGGATACAATTTCGGTATCCTTTCCTCACTTGACCGTGAGAATACAGACGGTGCAGTGAACCATCTGAAGAGCGAGTTCGGCACAGATGTGCAGACTACCGAATACCCAGGTCTGACCGAGCTGGCAGACGGCCTTCTGAATAACGAGGTCAACGCTATGATCCTGAACAGTGCTTATCTTGGCGTGCTGGTAGATATGGACGGCTATTCTGATATTGAGTCAAAGGTGAAAGAGGTTGGAACGGTAGAAGTTGAGACTGAGATCGAGGCAAACAATACAGAGGAGCCGGCAGAGCCGATCACCACAGCAAACGGCGGCAAGGTTTATACCATTTACATCAGTGGTATTGATACAAGAGGCGAGATGACAGCCAAGAGCCGAAGCGATGTTAACATTATCGCAACGGTCAACACAGATACCCATGAGATCCTTCTGGTATCCACTCCCCGTGATTATTTCGTACCCCTTTCCATTTCCAACGGGGCACCGGATAAACTGACGCACGCAGGTATCTATGGCATTGATGTGTGCATGGATACTCTTGGATTGCTGTACGGTACAGACATTAATTATTATTTCCGCATTAACTTCGGTGGCTTCGTGAAGGTGATCGATGCACTGGGCGGAATCGATGTATACTCCGATTATGAGTTCGATTCCAAGAACATTCTTGGCTATCACTTCAACCAGGGTGAGAACTACCTGAACGGAGAGCAGGCTCTTGTTTTTGCAAGAGAGCGTTTCGCATTTGCAGAGGGTGACCGTCAGAGAGGCAAGAACCAGATGGCTGTAATCCGTGCCGTTATAAACAAGGCACTTTCTCCGGAAATCCTTACCAGCTATTCCTCCATTCTTTCCAGTCTGGACGGATGCTTTGGTACCAACATTTCCTATGAGGAGATCGCAGAGCTTCTCCAGGATCAGCTGACAAGTGGCGGTGACTGGACCATCGTATCTTACAGTGTAAACGGAACCGGAGCTACTGAGAAGCCATATTCCATGAGCCAGAAGGCATACGTCATGGTACCGGATTACGCTACGGTTGACAAGGCAAAAGCCCTGATGCAGGAAGTACGTGACGGACAGGTGGTAACCCAGGAGGAGGCAGACTCTGAGACCGGAACAGCTGCCAAGGACGGTGAGGTAGTAGAGCCGGGAACCCTGAACGATACTGCCCCAGCAGACACAGCCGCAGATGGAGCAGCCACCGATGGAGCAGCCACTGACGGCACAGCCACAGCAGATACAACACAGACAGCTGGCTGATGATAAGTGAACAGGAAGAACCAGAATGGAAAGAAAGCTGTTCTGGTTCTTTTTTTATGCCTTGAAGATTTTCTAATTGTAATAGTTTATATGTTTTTA
>ERZ1035006.302-NODE-302-length-41014-cov-4.710320_pt1 | contig 41014 bp, 35 predicted proteins | sample MGYA00520694_ERZ1035006 | MGnify/ENA primary metagenome ERZ1035006 (study PRJEB33766, sample SAMN09781746) | gut metagenome | biome: gut microbiome | host: Homo sapiens | place: Madagascar | study: EMG produced TPA metagenomics assembly of the PRJNA485056 data set...
AATAAGTACAGAGCTTATCCGGATCGATCCCGACTGCCTCGATCATATCATCCAGACGATGGAATCTGAGTGATGTGAATTTCAGCTTTTCACAGATCTTTTCTACCATTCTCTCATATTTTTCAGAATTATAATCTGCATATTCCCGAAGGGTATCCTCCGACACCTCTCCACCTTCCAACTCCCGAATAACTACTCGGGTGATCAGCTCCATTTCTGATTTCGAGCGGGAGAAATTCAGATATTTACATCCGAAGATCAACGGCGGGCATGCCGGACGGATGTGAACTTCCTTTGCCCCGCTTTCATATAAGAATTCTGTCGTCTCACGAAGCTGTGTTCCTCTGACGATCGAATCATCGATCAGAAGAAGCTTCTTACCCTTGATCAGCTGTTCTACCGGTATCAGCTTCATCTTTGCGATCAGATCACGCTTACTCTGCATTGTCGGCATAAAAGAACGAGGCCAGGTCGGTGTATATTTGATGAACGGCCTTGAAAACGGTATTCCCGACTCGTTGGCATAACCGATCGCATGTGCCGTTCCGGAGTCCGGAACACCGGCCACAATATCCGGCTTTACATGATCCCGTCTGGCAAGCAACTTACCACAACGGTAGCGCATCTCTTCTACACTGACTCCCTCATAGGAAGAAGAAGGATAACCATAGTAGATCCAGAGGAAAGTACAGATTTTCATATCTTTACCCGGTGCAACCAGTGTTTTCACACTATCCGCAGTCATAACCACCACTTCTCCAGGTCCCAGTTCCTTCACTGCGGTATATCCCAGATTCAGATATGCAAAGCTCTCAAAGGAAGCACAGTAGGCATCCTTTTTCTTACCAATGACAATCGGTGTTCTTCCGTATTTATCGCGGGCACAATAAACTCCCTTCGGAGTCAGAATCAGCATAGACATAGAGCCTTCTATGATCTCCTGTGCATACCGGATACCATCTATAAAATTTTCCTTCTGATTAATGATTGCAGCAACCAGCTCCGTGGAATTGATCTCACCATTTGACATTTCGAAAAAATGTGTATTATTCTTTAAAATCATCTGTATGATCTCTTCTGAATTATTGATCTTTCCGACAGTTGTAATAGCAAAGGATCCATGATGGGAACGCACCAGGATCGGCTGTGCTTCATAATCCGAAATACATCCGATTCCATAATGACCTTTCATGGAATTTGCTTCTTTTTCAAACTTTGTCCGAAAAGGAGCATTCTCGATTTTATGAATGGATTTTTCAAATCCCTGTTCTCCATAGACTGCCATTCCTGCCCGTCTGGTTCCAAGATGCGAATGATAGTCTGTCCCAAAAAACAGATCAAACACGCAATCATCCTTAGCTGCAACTCCAAAAAATCCACCCATTGTAGTGAAACCTCCTTAAAAACCTCTTTTATCACTTCATTTATCTTCAGGTAATTCCTTACCTTGAATTCGTAGAAAACGCAACGATCAGAAGCTCAACGCCGACAATATCCTGATACAGTCCCCGCTTGATCCCGGCATCCGTACTCTGACAGGATTCCAGCATCTGTAACAGCTGTGTATAGGAAAAATGTCCGACCTGACTCTTGTATTTTCCGACTGTAAAGGGAGGAATCCCTGCTTTCCCTGCAATGGATGAATTATCCATGCCCAGTCGAACCATTTCTGATACCTGCAATAAAATATTGATCTGTCTGGTCAGCAAATACAGAATCCGCATTGCCGGCTCCCGCACCTCCAGTAGATCATGATACAGCTTTAAAGCCTTCTCCCGGTTCTGATTTCCGATGGCATCCAGCATATCAAAAATCTGGCTTTCTGCCTGTGCACTTCCAACCTCCTGCACATCCTCCTGTGTAATCACATCCCGGTCTATCGCATAGGAAAACAGCTTCTCAAGCTCCATCTGAAGCAGATTCATACTGCTCCCGGCCTGTTCCAGCAGCAGATTTGCCGCACTCTCCGTAATCTGCTTTCCCTCCTGCCTGCACTGAATCGTGATCCAGGATAACAGCTCCTTATCCTTAGGAAGCTTCATCTCTGCGGCATAGCCGAGATCCTTTACGGTTTTATATAACCTTCCCCGCTTATCGACTTCCTGTTCCACAAAGATCAGATACGTAGTGTCCGGAAATGTCTTCAGGCGATCTTCAAATCCGTCGGAACCATTCTTAAACCAACCGCTGTTCTCGATCACGATCACTCTCCGGTCCGCAAAGAACGGAAGCGTCTCTGCCAGTTCTGCCACCTCCGGCATGGAAATGCTTTTCCCCGAAAATCGGGTCACATTCATCCCATCATCCTCCGGACATAATGCCTTCTGCAGACGATCCCGGTACTGATGGCACAGGTACATTTCCTCTCCGTAAAGAAGATATACGTTCTTAAATTGCTGCTTCTTAATATCTTCATTCAACACTTTCATCTGTAATGAATCCCTTACCTTCTGCCTGTCCGGCCGTTTCAGCATATAACATGAAAATTATACTACACTTTTCACAAAATATACAGTCTAAATTATCTGTTTTGGTTTTTCAGATATGTATCAATCTCAATTCTATGCCTGCTATCCATCTCCAGCATAATCGCTCCCTGCTCATCCGTTCTGAATATCCGGACCGATTCCTTCCGGAACCGCTCCAGCGTTTCCTCATGCGGATGTCCGTAGGAATTATTTCGCCCACAGGAAATAAAAGCATATTGCGGACAAACCTTCCGTAGAAATTCCTCAGAGGATGCTCCGGAGGATCCATGATGGCCGACCTTCAATCCATCATACCGTCCCAGCTGTGATTCCGCCTCCAGTGCCTGCTCTCCCTTCAGCTCCAGATCTCCCGTAAAAAGCATCCGAAACCCTTCTGTCGAAAGCTCCAGGACCATGGAATTATTATTGGCATCCGGATATAAAAACTCCTGCGCCGGATACAGACATCGGATCGTTACGGTTCCGCTTTTCAGCCCGGCTCCTGCCTGTAAATACATAACGGATATCCCTGCTTTCTTTGCCGTCTCTGCCAGCTCCGGATAGCCGGAATCCGCACAATTCCTGCCTGCTTCCGGTAATACCAGACAGCCGATTTCCATCTCCCCGGTCTCCATCATTTCGATCAGCTCATAAACTCCGTTCACATGATCACTGTCCATATGACTTACAAATATATAATCCAGCCTTCCGAATCCATAGTATTTCACGGCCGGTTTGATCACATAGGTTCCGACAGAGGAACGACTGCTGCTTCCACCGTCGATCAGGATCATCTGATGCTCCGGTGTTTCTATCAGAGTGCCATCGCCTTGTCCGACATCCAGCATGGTAATGCGGAACCGCTCCGGTCTCCCGGTCAGGATCATTCCGGTTAACAGAAGTCCCAGTATCACTGCCGGTCTGGGTTTTCCATATTTCAGGAGAAAATATATTCCGGCCAATATTCCATAATAACCGACTATCATCCAGACAGAAAGATTACCCGCATGCCATACAGATCCCGGAAATGTCTGTATCCGGCGGCACAGGAATGAGAAGCTCCTCAGAATCCCTTCACAGCCGACGGCCAATATTCCCGCTCCCCCATAGAACCAGGGAGCCAGAAACAGGCACCCAATTCCAAGCAGGATCACCGGCGTCATCATCGGGATCACATAAAAATTCAGTACTATTCCGTAGACCGGATATTCATAGTAGAAAAAGATCACGATTGGCCCGGTGATCATCTGGATAATGATTCCGGTCATGACTGTATCCGGCACTTTTCGGATGATCCCTGCTATTCTCTGTTGCCCCTTTATCCACAGTTTTCCTGTTGTCTTTTTCTCTGTTACCTTTTTTCCTTCCCTGATCCGATAAATAACCGCCGGATCGTTTTTCTTTAACAGCTCCTTCCATGCCGGGATCACCAGCCCCAATGCCAGCACGGCTCCAAACGATAATAAGAATCCCGCATCAAACAACCGATACGGATATTCCACCAATTGTAATACTGCCGCAATTCCGATTGCCGTCAGCATATCATAGGTTCTTCCGATCATATCACCGATCATTGCCAGTATCAGCATTGTAATTGCCCGGATGGCAGACCCGCTCTGCCCGGTCATCCATCCGTATGCCAGAAGCAGAACGATCACAGGTGTCCCTGCCGCTCCGTATGGCAGTCCCAGCTTTCGCAGCAGCTGATAAAGCATACTGCCGAGAATGGACACATGCAGTCCCGAAATAGCCAGAATATGCGCAATTCCGTTCCGCTGATACAGCTGCTTTATTTCAGGATCCAGATTTCCGGAATCTCCAAGCAGCATTGCATTCATCACAGAGGCATAGTCCTCCGACATATGCTCCCGAAATGCTGCCTGTGCCCGCGCCCGGAGTGCCCATAGCCACTGTTTTCCGCTATGGACCTCATCCTCCAGAACCGTAACCGTATCTGTATAGCCCAGAAACTCTATCCCCCTTGCCAGATAATACTGCCGACTGTTAAACTCCCCCGGATTCGTCGGAACCGGTAATCGTTTTAATGTCAGCTCACAGGTAATGCAATTTCCGATTTTTATATCCCCTTCCTTACTGTATACGCGGATTCTACAGGGATTCCGGTATTGAAACCGTTCATTCCGGATCTGCCTCGTCCGGAGCACCAGAACCCACTTTCCCTTCTGAAGCTCTGCACGCTCCACCGTCCCTTCCGCCTCACATAGAATTTCCTCCTGCCCGCTCTCTGCATAGCAGGCATCCAGATAATCCTGTAGCGGCGACAGCATACGGCATCGCATTCCGTTCAGGCCGCCAAGCACCAGACAGCATATGATCGGTAACAGTAAAACAGGCATGGTTCCGGATTGGTTTCTTCTGATGCACCAGATTATAAACGCAATCGGAATCATGCCAAGCCCCCAGGCAATCGTTCCCTTACTTATGATAATTTGACCAATTATAAACATCAGGACTCCGCATAGCAGCGGACGTTTCAGCAAATAATTATTCCTCCTCCGTTGTTTCCTTTTTTACAATCTCATCCTGCTTTTCAAACATTCCGTCAAACGGAATCGTTTCTCTGTAAAATTCCTGTTTTTCTCCGTTGATCAGGAACTGTACCTTATTGATCGTCGGCAGCTCACAAAGCGAATTTACAACCGAATAGATCGTAACCGTATCCATACAATTATCCAGAGTATTATTAAACTCGCTGGACAGATCCACATAGCAGACACCATCCTTGATCGATATCTTTTTCAGCGTTGTTCCGTCCGGAATCGTCTTATAATATCCATCCCGCATCGGCCCCGCAATCAAAGATTCTATCACCAGCTGCTCCAGCGATACATCTGTCGTGATTTCTACCGACTTATCGTATTCCAGAAGCATATTCCCGGATTCATCCGCAAAATACAATGTGATGATACCCTTCTGAAGATAGCCGCCTTCTTTTTCATTATCAACAAATGATATATCATTATAATATTCAACTGCAGCTCCGCCCTCCAGCATTTTGGTGGAATCATAAATCGTAAACACCACCTGATCCACCTCCGCCAGCTGACATAACGTCTGCGTGATCGCTGCCTTACTCAGAACCACCAGATATGCATCCGACTGTTCATTCGTAATATTAACGGTGATCTGCACCTGTCTATCCTTTACCTTAACATCCATCATCTTCATGGATGAAGCGATCACATTTGACCGTTGCTGGTTCGTTGTACTTGCGGTATTTATGCCGTTGGTGCTGCTAAACATCTGATCCAGAATATCCTTTACCTGCGTTTCGGTTGTATCATCCGGATTCAGTGCATAGACCTCTGTCCCGAAATCACAGGTATCACCGTTTATATAATAGATCCGAATACTTCCCTCCGGAAGCTCTGTTGTCGCTGTAGAAGCAGCTCCATCTGTATCACAGCCTGTCAGAGTCAGACATAAAATCGCTATGACCATATAAACAATCCACTTTTTCATTCTGCCTGCCTCCTGTTAACTGATATAGGTCAGCGGGATACGGACGGTAAATGTCGTTCCTTCTCCCGGCTTACTGTACAGATTGATCGCACCCTTATGCATCAGGATCGCATTCCTTGTGATCGCAAGTCCGAGACCCGTACCTCCGGTCTCTCTCGACCGTGCCTTATCTACCCGGTAAAACCGTTCAAATACCTGATCCTGACAATCCTCCGGAATACCGACTCCGGAATCCGCCACCTTGACATAGAAAAACTTATGATCCGCATCCAGGGTAACACGTACCCAGCCATCATCCACATTATATTTCACTGCATTTTCAATCAGATTCGTAAAGGCAAGTGAGATCTTTACCTCATCGATTTCGGCCAGCACTTCCCGCATACTTTCAAATACGATCTCAATGTTCCGTTTTTCTGCGATCGGTCGGATCCGTTTCAGCAGTAACTCCAGCAGCTCATTAATATTCACGGTTTCTATATTCAGATCCGAAGACTGCTTATCCAGTCTGACTAATGTCAGCAGATCATTGATGATCTTATTCTCCCGGTCGATCTCATCCGCAATATCCGTCATAAACTCCCGGTACATCTCTGCCGGAACATCCTCCTGCATCAGCAGGGAATCGGCCAGCACCTTCATGGATGTGATCGGTGTTTTTAGCTCATGGGAGACATTCGACACGAACTCCTGTCTGGAGCTCTCCAGCATCTGGATCTTCCGCAGAATCTGGTTAAAGGTCTCCTTCAGATCCGTGATTTCCGTACCGCCCTCCAGCTCTATCTGTTCATCCAAATGCCCCTCCGATACACGAACCAGCTGCCGGTTCAGCTTCTTCAGCGGTCTTGGCAGCAGATATGCCAGAAGCAGTGAGATTAACAGAGCAACAAAAATAAACAGTGCATACAACACTCTGCCCTGAACTGCCATGTAGGAATCCGTTTCCGTCAGATCCCGAATAGAAACCATACATATGATCACGCCCAGTGCCTGCTTGGTGGCGTTCTGTGAAGAATCCCCGCTCTTTGCCGTCACTGTACTGTTTTCGATCGTTGTGGTCACTGCCGAGGAATCAAGAATCGGCACCATGATCTCCGCATACTGATTGCCTTCTTTGATTTCACAGTTACTGGAGGATTTCCCCAGCATGATATTATGAACATCGTTTGAGATCATATACTTATTCTGCTCAATGGTATATGTATCCTTTATGATCTTATAATCGGAATTCACTACAATCAGCCGGCCTTCCAGTACATTCGCCAGCTGATCTATCTCGATATCCAGATTATTGGTGTTACTGTTGATATTAAATTCATTCAACTGAATCTGACTGGCCAGAATATTGCATTGACTCTGCACCTGGGAAATCTTATTCTGCAATGCCTGTTTATGGTAAGTTGCCTGTAAAATATTACCACATACCAGTATGATCACAACCGTTGTCAGAAACGTTGCCGCAAATATACAGAACCGAAGGCTTCTGATATGGCGGAATAACGGTTTATCCCTGGAAATAATATCCAACACCCCACTTCGTATGAATGTATTTCGGCTCCCCAGGATTTGATTCGATCTTTTCTCTTAACCGTCTGATATGCACATCCACGGTTCTGACGTCTCCCGGATAATCACTTCCCCAGATCGTCTTCAGCAGATTCTCACGGGAATATACTTTATTCGGATTAAATACCAAAAGCTCCAGCACATCGAACTCCTTTGCAGTCAGATTCACCTCTCTGCCTGCGATGTAGACCCGTCTGCTGTCACAGTCAATACTTAAATCTCCGGCTGTCTTCTTCCGAACCGGCTCCGATACCTCCGGCTTCTTGGTATTTCTTCGTATGATAGCCTTGATCCGTGCCTTAACCTCCAGAATATTAAATGGCTTGGTGATATAATCATCCGCTCCGTATTCCAGTCCCAGAATCTTATCCATATCCTCACCCTTTGCAGTCAGCATAATGATCGGCATATTGGAAAACTCACGAATCTGCTGACACACCTCAAACCCGGTCAGCTTCGGAAGCATTACATCTAACAGTACCATATCATACTCCGTCTGTCTCGCCAGATTCAGTGCTTCTTCTCCGTCATATGCACAGTCTACCTGCATATCATCCTGCTCCAGACTGAACTTGATTCCTTTTACGATTAATTTCTCATCATCGACTACCAGTACCCTTTTCATAATTCACCTCATTCAAGCATTACACAATCTTGTATCTTCTGAAATACTCCCTCCTTGATTCCGGGAATATTCATTAATTCTTCTATTGTTTGGAAGCCACCGTGTGCCTCCCGGTATTCCAGAATGGAATCCGCCTTTGACTCTCCGATGCCCGGAAGTGTCATCAGTTCTTCTTTCGATGCCCGGTTCAGCGACACTCTGCCCTCTGCATCCACGGCTCCGGTATCCGTACCGGAATCCACGCTTTCGCCCGGCTCCGGAATATAGATCCGGCTCTCATCGGTCAGAAGCTCCGCCTGATTTACCGCATACGGATCCGCTGTATCCAGACAGCCTCCGGCTGCCTCAACCGCATCACATACCCGGCTTCCGACCGGCAGACAGTAAACTCCCGGATTCTTCACCTGACCACAGACAAATACATAGATTTCTTTCGCCTCCGTACTCGCTGTGCTCTGCGAACCCGTCTGTATCTCTGCTTCCTGCGTACTCATCCATTCCTCTGTCTCAAGCTGAAGTCCGCCGTTTCTCCGGTCCGTATCCGTACATCCGCATACCGTCCACACCAGACCCGCAAGCATAAAAACCACCTGAAACCATTGATATAATTTGCGCATATGTCCTTCTTTCTCCCGCACAAATCATAACATCACACAAAATCATTTTATCATATTTCCTTTTGAATACAACTACTTTTTTCACTTCCACTTAAATATTATCAATCCCGCGACTGCCACAAGCATCCCGATCAGTTTACTCCACTGGAAGCCCGTTTTCTCCACGGCAAACCATCCAAACAGCTCGATCAGATATGCCACTGCCACCTGGGATATTACGATCAGTAAAACAGCCTGTGCCGGTCCAAGCTTCTCCATGCTGACCATTACCGTCAATGTAATAAATGCTCCGATCACACCTCCGGCCAGCATATATTTATGATCTACCTGAAACAAACTGCTGACCGGGTTTGTCTGCCGCTCCTTTACCAGCCATACCGCAATACAGACCAGAAATCCTGTCAGCTGTACCCAGCTGTTCGTCAGCCAGTTGCCGGTCTGCTTCGTAATCCCCGTATTAAAAACTCCCTGAATACTCATCAGTGCACCGGAAATCAATGCAATAATAATGCCCCACATATACTCTAACTCTCCTTTCTGGTAATAGTAATAGGATACGCAGGATTTCCAAGTATATGCAGGGCATTTTATTTCGTTTTATTTCAGACGCACATCCATCTTCTCCTGCAATGCATTCAATTCGGTTGCTACATCATTTCCATTCCAAATGTTCTTAAAACAGATTTCTGAGTAAATCCAGAAATCACCATTCTCCAATGCCTTTGGCAATGGAACCGTATTACAATATTGCTCGTAAGCCAGGGCATCGTTTGCATCCGAACGATCAATATCGGACCGGACCGCCACCTTCCGGCTGATTCCAAACTGATTACCGGCATATTCGTAAGATAAAAATGCAGAAAACAGATTGGCATATTCGGATGCCTTTGTAAACGGATTTACAAACGCTGAATAAGTCACTGACAGGTTCTGTACCCCCAGTTCTGCAGATAAATCCGGCACCGGACACAGTGCATAGGTCGTTCCGTAGGAACTCAGCTCTCCCAGAACATCTGTCTTTACGATTCCGTAAACCAGCGTTCCGTCCTTTAATGCACTCTTGATGCTGTCATAGGAACTGCTGTCCGCATCCATGGAGAAATACTCATGAAGAGACTGATAATAGGTCATATTCTGAACAACACTCTCATTATTGATTTCAAAGGTATCTGTGTCCTCACCATAGGTCCCGAGTATCTGAGCGTTCTTTCCCAAAAACAGATAATCGCAGAACGGATCTGCAATGTCCCATTTAAAAATCGTCTTCGTATTCGTCTCATCCACAAAGTTTACAGCAAAATCCGTAATACTTCCAAAGCTTTCCGGTTTTGTAGTGATCGTAGAATCATAGATCATCAGACAGGTATCCATATAGATTGGATAACCATATTGTTTTTCATCGGATCTATTGGCATTCCGGGTCACTTCCGGATAATGTGATTTCCAGAATTCCTCTGTATACAGTGTATTTTCCTGTACCAGGCCTGCCAGATGAAGCTTCCGGATCTCATCATTGGATGCGATCAGCACATCCGGTCCGGATCCTGACTGATTCGCCTTATTTATATCCTCCAGATAATTCACTTCATCCTTCTTAGTACAGACAACTTCTACCCCATATCGGTCATGAAATTCAGCTGCAGCCGCCTCATAATACGGTCCGGCCGCCTCATCAAAGTACCAGACATTCAGCTGAAGCGGAGCCTCATTTCCGTCCTCACCTTTTACCGTTATGGGAAGGCCTGTAACCGTTTCCTCAAAGGATGCATAGGTTGCCTCTGTCTGTGCCTCCGGTTCCCCATTGCCGCATCCGGTCAGCAAAAGTCCGGCGGTCAACAGGCTCATGCCTCCGGCAGCCAGCTTTCGCAGCATATTTGCCGAATGCTTTTTTATTCTCTTTCTCATAAAACTTCCTCTTTTCAAAATCCATCCGTCTCAACCTGATCTCAGATATCCGGATTTCAATTAAAACAATGGTTCTTTTAAGATTGCGGTACCAATACCCTTGGTCGTGAAGAACTCCAGCAACAGGCAGTGTTCTACTCTTCCGTCAAGCACATGGACTCTGGCTACACCATTGTTGATTGCTTCTATACAATTGGTCAGCTTCGGAAGCATACCGCCGCCAACAACACCCTTGGCAATGAATTCTTCTGCCTCTTCCACGGTCATTTCCGAGATCAGCGTGTTTTTATCCATCGGATCTACAAACACACCTTCAATATCGGTCAGGAATACCAGCTTTTCGGCCTTGATCGCCCGTGCAACCGCACAGGCTGCATCATCCGCATTAATATTATAGGACATATAATCCTCGCCAATACCGATTGGGGCAACAACCGGAATAAAATCGTTCTCAAGCAGGGTATCCAGAATCTGTCCGTCTACCTTGCATACCTCACCGACATAACCGATATCCTTACCGCCTGCCATCTTCTTCTTACAGGTCATAAGTCCGCCGTCCTTGCCGCTGATCCCGACTGCCTTCAGGCCCAGCTTCTGCATCATCTGAACCAGTCCTTTATTCACCTTGGAAAGTACCATTTCTGCGATTTCCATGGTGTCCGCATCTGTAACCCGGAGTCCGTTTACAAACTCAGGCTCCTTGCCGGTCAGCTTTACCCACTTGCTGATTTCCTTACCACCGCCATGTACAATGATCGGCTGCATACCGATCATCTTTAACAGTGCCACATCCTTAATTACATTATACTTCAGTTCCTCATCCAGCATGGCACTTCCACCATATTTTACTACAATCTTCTTGCCACGGAATTTCTGAATAAATGGCATTGCCTCTATCAGTGTCTGTGCCTTGATCAGCACCTGATCCATACTGTTCTCATTATTAATCATTTCTAATTCTCACCTTTCTTCTATCCTATATCGTTCTATTGCCTTTATCCTGTAATCGTTTTATGAACGATAATCTGCATTGATCTTTACATAATCATAGGTCAGATCACAGCCCCATGCGGTTGCCGAAGCTTCTCCCTGCTTCACATCTGCCAGCACAGTCACCTTTTTCGGTGACAGCACCTTCGTTGCAAACGCTTCGTCATACTCTGCGGCCTTGCCGTTTTCCACCAGCTTCACGGTGCCGTTTTCACTGCTGATCTGGATATCGACCTGTTCCGGATCAAAGCTGGCTCCGGAATAGCCCATTGCACAGAGGATTCTTCCCCAGTTGGCATCCATACCGAATACAGCTGCCTTTGTCAGATTGGATGTGATGATCGCCTTTGCCAGAATCTTTGCCTGCTCCTTAGAGGATGCATGAATTGCTGTCGCCTCCAGCAATCTGGTTGCGCCTTCTCCGTCCCCGGCAATATTCTGTGCCAGGAATGTCATCACTTCTTTTAATGCCTGCTTAAATACCTCATATGCCGATCCTTCTTCTTTCACTACGGTGTTCTCTGCCTGTCCGTTCGCCAGAACGATCACACTATCATTGGTCGAGGTATCACCATCTACCGATACCATATTGAAGGTATCCTCTACCAGCTCCTTCAACGCCTGATTTAACAACGGCTGGCTGATCATGGCGTCCGTGGTAATGATACCGAGCATGGTTCCCATATTCGGATGGATCATACCGGATCCCTTACACATACCTGCCATCTTAACCGGTGTGCCGTTTAATGCAAAGGAAACCGCAATCTCTTTCGCATGCGTATCGGTTGTCAGGATGGCCTCTGCCGCATCATGTCCGGACTGTTCATCGTTTCCAAGTGCCTGATGCAGCTTGCCAACTCCCTGACAGATAATGTCCATCGGAAGCGGCTGACCGATAACTCCGGTTGACATTACCATAACCTGCTCTGTCTGAATGCCAAATTCCTTTGCCACACATTCCGCGGTTGTCTGCACGTTCCGATACCCTTCTTCACCGGTACATGCATTGGCAATTCCACTGTTGATCACAACTGCCTGTGCAACTCCGTTCTTCTGTAACATTGCGGAATCCCATTGTACCGGAGCCGCCTTTACCAGATTTCTGGTAAATACACCTGTCGCTGCACATGGAACCGCACTGATCACCAGCGCCATATCCTTATTTGTCTTTCCCGGCTTAATCCCGGCGCGAAGACCGGCCGCCTGAAATCCCTTCGGCATCGTGATACATCCATTCTCTATTTTCTTGATCTCTTCTGTCTGACTCATAGCTTTTCCTCCAGTCTTTTATGGGAACATCGGTGCCAGTTCCAGACCCTCTGATTCCGGAAGCCCGAATATCAGATTCATGTTCTGGATTGCCTGTCCGGCTGCACCCTTTACGATATTATCCAGAGCGCCCATTACCACGATCCGGTTGGTCCGCTCATCAATCTTGAAATTCACATCTACATAATTACTGCCTTCTACCCAGCGTGTTTCCGGACACACATTCTGATCCAGAACCCGGATAAATTTCTCATCTGCATAATACTTATCATACGCTGCCCGAACCGTTTCATAGGTTAAAGGCTGCTTCAGATTTGCGTAACCGGTTACCAGAATACCACGGTTCATCGGAACCAGGTGCGGTGTGAATATGATCTTCAGCGGTTCGCCTGCCGCATACCCTAACTGTTCCTCGATCTCCGGAGTATGCCGGTGGGTCAGAACACCGTATGCCTTGATATTTTCATTCACCTCGCAGAACAGATTGTTTACCTTTGCACCACGACCGGCTCCGGAGGTACCTGACTTTGCATCAATGATGATGGAATTCGGATCGATCAGTCCTTCCTTTAACAATGGATAGAAGGAAAGGATGGAACAGGTGGTATAACATCCCGGATTGGCAATCAATCTTGCACCCTTTATCTTCTCCCGATTAATCTCGCAGAGACCGTACACCGCTTCGTCAATAAACTGCGGACTCTTATGCTCCAGTCCATACCATTTCTCATATACCTTTACATCTTTAATACGGAAATCCGCACTCAGATCGATAATCTTTACTTTATTCAGAATCTCTTCATTTACCAGAGACGCACACAGTCCCTGTGGGGTTGCAGTGAAGATCACATCCACTGCTTTTGCAAGTTCTTCCATATTATCATCCAGACACTTGTCATCTACGATCCGGAACATATTTCCGAATACCTCATAGTATTTCTTATCAATGTAGCTTCTGGAACCATACCATACTACTTCTGCATCCTTATGGTTTAAGATCAGTCTTACAATTTCCTGCCCTGCATATCCGGTAGAGCCAATAATTCCTACTTTAATCATTTCTTTTCCTCTTTCCCGCAGCTAGAGTGAATATTTATTCATGTATTATGTATATTATTCGTTCGTTTTTGCATGAAGACGTAAATATTCTTTGAAAAACTGCTTGCATAATATGCATTATAGTTGTATATTTGTATTTAGTCAATGGCTAAATTGATAAGAAGGACAAATTCAAGGAGGAACATTATGAAAGAAAAAGTTGTATTGGCTTACTCCGGTGGTCTGGATACTACCGCAATTATTCCATGGTTAAAGGAGACCTATGATTATGATGTTGTCTGTGTCTGCATCGATGTCGGACAGGAAAGTGAATTAGAGGGTCTTGATGAGCGTGCGAAATTATCCGGAGCAGCAAAGTTATATATAGAAGATGTTGTTGATGAATTCTGTGATGATTATGTTGTACCGACCGTTATGGCAAACGGTGTATATGAATACGAATACTTATTAGGTACTTCCATGGCTCGTCCGGTCATCGCAAAGAGACTGGTAGAGATTGCCAGAAAAGAAGGTGCCGTTGCAATCTGCCACGGCGCTACCGGTAAGGGTAACGATCAGGTTCGTTTTGAGCTTACCATCAAGGCGTTAGCTCCTGACATCAAGATCATTGCTGCATGGAGACAGCCGGAATGGACTATGGATTCCCGTGATGCTGAGATCGAGTACTGCAGACAGCATGGTATTCACCTTCCGTTCTCTGTCGATAACAGCTATAGCCGTGACCGTAACTTATGGCATATCAGCCATGAGGGTCTGGAGCTGGAATCTCCTGCAAACATGCCAAATTATGATCATTTATTAGTATTAAGCAATACACCGGAAAAGGCACCGGATGAGGGTGAGTTCGTAACTCTTACCTTCGAAAAGGGTGTTCCGACCAGCGTAAACGGAAAGAATATGAAGGTTTCCGATGTTATCCGGGAACTGAACCGTCTGGGCGGTAAGCATGGTATCGGTATCATTGATATCGTTGAGAACCGTGTCGTAGGTATGAAGTCCCGTGGTGTTTATGAGACTCCCGGCGGAACAATCCTTATGGCAGCTCACAAGCAGTTAGAGGAACTGATCTTAGACCGTGACACTCTGGCATTTAAGAAGACTGTCGGCAGCAAGTTCGCTGATCTGGTTTATGAAGGAAAATGGTTCTGCCCATTACGGGAAGCTCTGCAGGCATTCATTGAGAGCACACAGGATCGTGTTACCGGTGAAGTGAAGTTCAAGCTTTACAAGGGTAACATCATCAAGGCCGGCACTACTTCTCCTTACTCATTATACAGCGAAGAGCTGGCAAGCTTTACCACCGGTGATTTATATGATCACAAGGATGCAAACGGCTTCATCAACCTCTTCGGTCTGTCTATGAAGGTTCGTGCGATGTTAGATGCAGAACGTAATAAGAATAAAGACAACTAATCTTTCATAACGGTTTATAAACCATAAAAATACCGGTCTCTGATCGTCAGTCTCATCTGACTTCAGCGGCCGGTATTTTCTTTTATCTTATATGCCTGTAAATCCTATTTTTCTGTTTCTTCGATCCCGTAAAACTCCCGGATCTTATCTAACCGGGCGGTCATGTTCTCAAACAGCAGATCGATCAGTGTCAGTGCGACCATTGCTTCCACGACTACCACAGCCCGCGGTACAACGATCGGGTCATGCCGTCCTTTGATCGATACCGTAATATCCTCACCTGATTTATTAACGGTACTCTGCTCATGAAGAATCGATGGTGTCGGCTTAAAAGCAGCCCGGATAACGATCGGTGCCCCATCACTGATGCCACCTAACGTACCACCGGCATGATTGCTCAGCTTCGCAACCGTACCGTCCTGCATTACAAATCCATCATTGTTCTCGGAACCGATGGCCTTTGCCACAGCCATGCCGTCTCCGATTTCAAATCCCTTTACGGCGCCGATCGACACGATTGCCTTTGCAAGATTCGCATCCAGCTTATCAAATACCGGTTCTCCGATTCCTGCCGGCATACCGGTCACAATACACTCTGCCATCCCACCGGAGGAATCCTGTGCTTTCATAACGCCCTCCAGATATGCCTCTGCCTGCGCTGCAGCTTCTGCATCCGGCATTGCCAGTGCATTTCTCTGAATTTCATTTCTGTCAAACCGCCGGTAATCAATCTCTACCGATCCAATCGCCTTCGTATAGGTCAGGATCTCGATTCCAAACTGCTTTAACAGCTTGGCTGCAATCGCTCCTGCCGCAACCCTTGCTATCGTCTCCCGTGCAGATGATCTGCCACCGCCCCGATAATCCCGGAATCCGTATTTCGCATCAAACGTATAATCCGCATGTCCCGGTCTGTAATATCCGGCGATCTCACTGTAATCTCCTGAGCGCTGGGTATAATTCATAACTACCATGGAAATCGGTGTTCCGGTCGTCTTTCCCTCAAACACACCTGAAAGAATCTCCACGCGGTCATCCTCTTTTCTCGGAGTTGTAAACTTCGACTGTCCCGGCTTTCTCCGATTCAGATATACCTGAATATCTTCCTCAGAAAGCTCCAGTCCGGCAGGACATCCATCTACTACAACACCGACACCCTTTCCGTGCGATTCTCCCCAGGTAGATACCCGAAACAGTTTTCCATATATTGATCCTGCCATCCTGATTCCTCCTGCATTTCTCTTATGTTGATTATTTTCCTTCGTACTTGATTACAGATGCCACATCATAGCCCTTCAGTGCATCTCTGCCCTTTAAACCAGCCAGCTCCATCAGGAAAATGATCTTAACAACCTCACCGCCCAGCTCTTCTACCAGCTCTGCGGCAGCCTTCATCGTACCTCCGGTTGCAATCAGATCATCAACCAGAACCACCTTTTGTCCCGGCTTGATTGCATCCTTGTGCATCTCGATCACAGCCTTTCCATACTCCAGATCGTATTCCTTGGATACGGTCTCTCTCGGAAGCTTTCCCTTCTTCCGTACCAGTACAAATGGCTTATGAAGATTATATGCGATCGGCATGCCGAAAATAAACCCTCTGGATTCCGTTCCGATCAGCACATCAAACTCTACATCCTTTAACAGATCCTGCAGGCTGTTGATTGCCAGCTGCAGTCCGTCTGCATCCTGCAATACACTTGTTACATCCCGGAACATAATGCCCGGCTCCGGAAAATCCGGAATTGTTACAACGTAATCCTCTAACTTCTTCATCTCTACCGCTCCTTATATTGGTTATTTCCATCCCGATCTGACCAGTCATATGGGGTATCCTGATATACATAATAATTCAGCCAGTTCGCATACAATGTATTGGCATGGCATCTCCAGGATTTAATCGGCGGATTCTCCGGGTTATCGTCCGGATAGTAATTATGCGGAATCTGCGGATCCAGCCCCCGGCCTACATCCCGCTTATATTCGAGATCCAGTGTCATGGTATCATACTCCGGATGTCCGGTCACAAATATATTCTTTCCGCCATCTCCAATGATCAGATATGGTCCGGTCTCATTCGAATCTGCCACGATCTCCAGATGCTCATTCGCCTGAACATCCTCTCTGCGTACGCCTGTATACCGTGACTGCGGTACAAAAAACGAATCATCAAACCCACGTACCAGCGGAGTCTTCTTATGGAATGTGTAGTGCTTATACACACCGGATATCTTCTCCGGCAGCAGGATCTTCGGAATCCCATATCGATAATAAAGACCTGCCTGTGCCCCCCAGCAGATATGCAGGGTAGAGGTTACATTCCGCTCCGACCAGTCCATGATCTCGGTCAGCTCCTTCCAGTACTCTACCTCTTCAAACTTCATCTGCTCCACCGGTGCCCCGGTAATGATCAGACCATCGTATTTCTTATCCTTAATCTCATCGAATGTCGTATAAAACCGTTCCATATGATTCTTTGCCACATGCTTGGACTCATAAGAATCCGTCCGGATCAGTGTAATATTTACCTGTAACGGAGTATTGGATAAGCTGCGCATCAGCTGAAGCTCCGTATCCTCCTTTAACGGCATCAGATTCAAAATCAGAATCGAAAGTGGCCGGATCTCCTGACTCATTGCGCGGGATTCGTCCATCACAAATATATTTTCTGCCTCTAATATCTTCTTTACCGGTAAATCATTTGCTATTCTTATTGGCATAGTTATTTCCTTCTTTCTTACCTGTGTCCTTCTGTATCTTACTATTTCTTCCCGGTTTCTTCAAGTCCCTGTCGGACAGAATCTGCTAGTCCTCCAGCATTTTCAGGAATTCTTCCTCTGAAATAATCGGGATTCCAAGCTCCTTTGCCTTTTTATTCTTGGATGAGTTGGAGGTTACATCATTATTGATCAGGTAATTGGTCTTGGATGTCACAGAGCCGGTCACCTTTCCGCCTCTCGCCTCGATCACAGCCTTTACCTCATCCCGGTTTGCAAAATGGTTCACACTTCCGGTCACTACGAAATTCACGCCCGCAAAGCTCTGTGGCTGTTCTTCGCCCTCCGGCTGCACGAAATGAATCTCCTTTAACAGCTCATCAATCCTCTTCTCATTCTCCGGATTGGCAAAATATGCTACGAAAGATTCTGCAATGATCTGACCGATTCCCTCGATTTCCACCAGCTCCTCGGTGGTCGCATGCCGGATTGCATCCAGATCATTACGAAAATACTTGCAGATCAGCTTTGCTGTAGCACTGCCGATATTCATGATTCCAAGTCCGTATAACAGCCGGTCCACAGTCGTTTCTCTGGATGCTTCTATCGACTTCTGAAGATTCTCGTAGGATTTATCACCAAACCCATCCATAACCACAATCTGCATCCGATATGGCTCCAGCCGGTAAATGTCATACAGTTCCTCCAGAAACCCTTCTTCTATAAACTTCTCCAGTGTTGCTTCCGATAATCCATCGATATTCATTGCATTTCTGGATACAAAATGACTAAACAGCTTTAATTTCTTCGCACTGCAGAACTCGTTCGTACAATATAGTGCCCGCACATCATTGACCTGCCGGATCTCCGTCGGTGCGCCACATGCCGGACAATGCTTCGGAATCTCAATACCACCGCTTCTCGTATGATTCTCAGCCACCTGCGGAATGATCATATTGGCCTTAAACACACTGATCTCGTCACCGACACCCAGCTCAAAGCTCTCCAGAATACTGATATTATGCATACTGGCCCGGCTGACAGAGGTGCCCTCCAGCTCCACAGGATCGAATACCGCCACCGGATTGATCAGTCCGGTTCTGGACGGACTCCATTCGATATAACGCAGGTGTGTAACTGCCAGTTCATCGGCCCATTTAAATGCAATGGAATCTCTCGGATATTTTGCCGTTGTTCCAAGGCTTCTGCCATATGCAATATCATTATAGAGCAACACCAGTCCATCAGAAGGAAAATCATTCGTCTCAATCCGTCCGGCAAATGCCTGCACCGCATCCCGGATAGATGCCTGATTTACCCGCTGGTATTCTACTACTTCAAATCCCATCTGTCCCAGCCACCGGAATCGTTCCTCCATGGAATTATGGAAGTCCACATCCGCTACCTCCACCAGATTAAATGCAAAGAAATACACATTCCGCTCTGCTGTGATCCGGCTGTTCAGCTGACGTACCGTACCACTGCACAGATTTCGCGGATTCTTATATTTTGCCTCTACATCCTCGATCGTCTCATTGATCCGCGCAAAGTCAGAATATTTGATCACAGCCTCTCCACGGACAACCAGCTCGCCGGTATATGGGATCCTGCCCGGTATATTTTTAAACGTCCTGGCATTGTTGGTAATGACCTCTCCGATCTCACCATTTCCTCTGGTGACTGCCTTTTCAAGCACTCCGTTCCGATAGGTCAATACCACGGTCAGTCCATCCATCTTCCAGGACAGTAAGCCGTCCTGATCTCCAAGCCAGGCTGCCAGTTCCTCTACATCCTTTGTTTTGTTCAGAGAAAGCATCGGAGAACTGTGTTCCTCTTTTACCAGCTCACTGACCACCTCATATCCGACATGAATCGTCGGACTGTCTGCCAGTGTGATCCCTGTCTCCTGCTCCAGTGCACATAACTCATCATATAATTCATCATATTCCCGGTTACTCATAATTTCCCGGTCTTCCTGATAATAAGCCCGTCCCGCTTTATTAAGCAGTGCTACCAGCTCTTTCATACGTCTGATCAATTCTTCCATACTACTCACCCATTCTTCCGCAATCGCTCATATAGTTGCTTTAATTCCCGTTCTTCCAGTTTCCGGTATTGTCCGACCGGCAGATCTCCAAGTTCAATATTCATGACCCGGATCCTCCGGAGTCGTTTCACACGATATCCGCAAGCCTCACACATCCGGCGGATCTGCCGGTTCAGTCCCTGTGTCAGAATGATCCGGAAGCTGCGGCTTCCTGTCTGTATGATCTTACACGGTCTCGTAACGGTTCCAAGAATCCGTACCCCATGCTCCATCTTCTGTATAAAGTCTCCGGTAATCGGCTGATTTACCCAGACTTCGTATTCCTTTTCATGATAATTCCTGCTCCGGCTGATCTCATTGACCAGCTCTCCGTCATTCGTCATCAGCAGCAGTCCTTCAGAATCCTTATCCAGCCGTCCGACATAATATAACTGCATTGGATAATTCAGATATTCCTGAACCGTCTCTGCTCCCTGTCCATTGGCAGAGCACACCAGTCCCCGCGGTTTATGAAAAGCAAGCACTACCTTATGCTCCTGCAAATGAATCTCCCTGCCACGGACCGTCACCTTATCTCCCGTCTGCACTCTGGTTCCGGCTTCTGCAGGAACTCCGTTTACCTGAACCTGTCCATCAGCAATCCAGACATCTGCTGTCCTTCTGGAACAGACTCCCGCCTGACTTAAATATTTATTAATCCGTATTGCTTCCTGCTCCATCCTGTCTCCTCCGGTTCTATCCATATTCAAAAAGGCAGGCTCTGCCGCCCGCCTTTTTGTCAAACGCTACTCAGCTGTGCCATTCATCATATCATAAAACGCTTTCAGCGTCTCATCTGCCTGTGCAGCATCATCGTTATTCTTATTTACCCGGTCCATCAGATCCTTTACATCCGGTTCTTTATTTACCTTATCCAGATAATCTTCAATATCGGGATCCGTACTGGATGTATTATCCTGTAGAAAACCACCATACTCGCTAGGTATCAGATAAAACTGATGCAGGCTTAGCGGCTGTGCATTTACGCCCTGAATCTGTGTATTCATAACCGCATACACTACATAAGAGCCTTCTGTCAATCCAGGCTTTGTATAACAATCAATGTTTGAATATCCTACGATAAACTGTTTCCGCTTCTGTAACATCTCTTCATTAAACTGACTGGAATCTACCACCATCGTGCCAAGCAGATTAATATCACAGTTGGTCAATGCCTGCATATAGTTCTCTACAAATGAATTTATCTCCGGATATTCATTTCTCAGAAATTCCGCATCTGACTGCCCCAGGTTCTCACTGCTCTGCTCGTTTCCCTGATTTCCTGTTCCGTCATCTGCATCCTTTTTTGAAAATGGTTTACAGGCTGCAAGAAAAATAATGAACAGAATGATAAATATCAGCCATCCTGCGATCAGCTTCACATTCGGATTGATGTAAATCGTTCCGGATTTCGTCTTTATCTCTGTATCCTGCAAATGAATCCGGTCAAACCGTTCATTTAGCTTTCTCCAAAAATCATTGTGCATAATTCGTCTTCCTCCTATCAGGCATAGTATATCCGTTTTCACCATGGAATCTTATGCAACATAGCTATTTTAGCAAACCGTAAAATAAAAATCAATAAGTGTTTGCACTTTCCAGTATTTTGATGTATAATACTAGTCGATGCACCAGTAGCTCAGTGGATAGAGCACTGGCCTCCGGAGCCAGGTGCGTAGGTTCGATTCCTATCTGGTGCACTTTTTATTGTCGTAAGCATTATATAAGAGAACCGCAGCCCCCAGTATTTTCAAGGGTTTGCGGTTCTTTTATTCATAATCCTTTATAAAAATGCAACGAATTAAACTATAAGTACGGAGTGCAGAATCAAACAAAATGAACTATTCTATTTACCTGAACACCAAAAAACTGAATCCAAATGATGCCGCTGCGATTGCTGAATATTCCAAACGATTAAGTGCCTACTGCACTATCAGACTGGTCTGCAAACCCATAAAAGCATTGGAACCGTTTCTGTTAAAGCAGAATTTTTCCGATCATACCTGCTGTTATCAGGTATTACCCGGCACAGACACATATACCTCCGAAGACTTTGCCGGGAATCTGGATCGACTTGGAATCCATGGTACTTCCTCTGTTTATTTTTTTATCGGCTATCCGGTATGTATCTATCTGTCCTCCATGGAGCTTTCTACCGGTCTGTCCGGTGTTGTTTTATATGAACAGCTCTATCGCAGTTACCGGATTCTGAATCACCAGCCATATCATAAATAATGGATGGCTGTTAGCTGTTCTAACAGCATGACTCGCATCAGCTGATGTGGAAAGGTCATATCCGAAAAGCTCAGTCTGACATCTGCCCGCCGGATAACTCTCTCATCCAGTCCAACCGAACCTCCGATAATATATGTCACCTGTGAGATTCCCCGTTCGGTTTCATACCGTTTGATCAATCTCATCAGTTGTTCCTGATTATACTTTTTACCATCAATACAGAGAGCTATTACAAGCTCTTCCGCATTCTTCGGCAGATACCGCAACAGCCGTTCGCCCTCTGCCTGTCTGATCTTATTTAAGTTCAGCTCATTGCTTCCATCCGGCGTGCGTTCATCTTCCACCTCAATAATTTCTGTTTTTACCTGACGATTTAACTGCTCCGAAAACTCCTGAATCCGATTTCTGTAGAATTCTTCCTTTACTTTTCCGACACATAACACTCGTAGTTTCAATCTCTGTTCTCCTGCCCCGTAAGCGATTTCTGTTTTCTATATCTTTCACATAAAGCACTATTCGCATTCATAATTTGTTCATATTTGATGATTATAATACAGGTAAATAAAGATTTAGCATTAACTAATAATTTTCTCTCCCCTCATATAACAAGCACTCAGGTTCGGCTGAGTGCTTATTTATTTCTATTAATCTCTGCTTTCAATGACCAAAAGACTTCCGGTCTTCATCTGGATCAATGCCTCTTCTTCTTCAATCTCATTGCTGATACCGCGGCTCACTCCATTGTCTGTAATCTCATTCCTGCCTTCCCATGCAATTCCGATATGAAAGGTATAATCCTCCAGCGGATATTTCATCCCTGTAAGTGTCACACCGGTCACCAGCTCTGTATACGGAATCAATGAGACATAAGTTCCAAACTGCTTCTCCCGTTCCAGACGAAGCTCATGATCGATCATATGAATCCGGTTATGTGCATCTACCAATTCTGCTTCAATTCCTTTTTCCATACAGATCTGCAAAAGCCCCAGATTCGCCAGCATATGATCGATTCTGGTTCCGGTCGCTCCGAGAATCGTTATCTCTTCAATATCCTCCCCCAGAGCCGTATAGAGTGCCAGATGGGAATCTGTATAATTCTTCTCCGGTGGATACTGAAGGATCCGGACACCCGGTCTTTCCCGATAGTTCTGCAGATCCTCCGGTTCTACAGAATCATAATCTCCGACCACGATCAGCTCAGCCTGCATATCCGGATTGCGCTTTTCAAGCTCTGCCATTCCATCCAGTCCATGATCCGCAATCACAAACAGCTCCGGTCCCTCACTGCCATATTTATTTCTGATATAAGAAGAGGCGAATTCAACTTCAAATTCGCCTCCGGCTATCATGACACAATGCTTGCCCATTGATAATCTCCTAACACATCCTCTTCAGGAACTCTTTTACATTCTCTGCCGGATTTCCATTAAAGATTGCAGAACCTGCCACAATAACATCTGCCCCGGCATCTACGACTGTAGAAATATTATTGAGTGTAATTCCTCCGTCAACTTCAATCTCCAGATTCTTAAGTCCCTTATCCTCTGCAATTTTACGTACCCTTTTAATCTTATCCAGAACTCCCGGAATGAATGCCTGCCCGCCAAAGCCCGGATTCACACTCATAACCAGTACCATATCAATATCATCAAAGATATAATTCAACACATTCACAGAGGTTGCTGGATTCAGTGCAACACCTGCCTTCATATCCAGCTCACGGATTCTGGTGATCGTCCGATGCAGATGCTTGCAGCTCTCTGCATGTACGGTTACAATATCCGCTCCCGCGTCCTTAAACTCCTGCAGATAACGAATCGGCTCCTCGATCATCAGATGGACATCCAGCGGCTTCTCCGTCACCTTCCGTACTGCCTGTATCACAGGCATTCCAAATGAGATGTTCGGCACAAACTGACCATCCATAACGTCCAGATGTATATAATCTGCCCCTGCCTTATCTACGCATTGAACCTGTGCGCCTAATTGTGTGAAATCTGCCGATAATATAGATGGTGATAGTTTCATGTTACCAACTCCTTGTATTTTTTATTTCTTCATAGAATTCTACATAATGCTCATATCGAATCCGGTTGATCTCTTCTTCTGCAACCGCCTGCTTTACTCTGCACTCCGGCTCATGGGTATGCGAGCATCCCAGAAACCGGCACTGTCCCTCATACGAATGAAACTCCGGAAAATAATCCTTTAATTCTTCCTTTGCGATTCCGCTCAGATACAGGGTACTGAACCCAGGGGTATCAATGAAATACGTATCCTCGCCCGCCGGCATCAGCTCGGAATGTCTGGTCGTATGCTTGCCCCGCTTGATTTTTTCACTGATCTCACCGGTCTTTGCATTTGCATCCGGAAGCAGGCAGTTTAACAATGAAGACTTCCCCACACCGGACGGTCCGGCCAGAACTGTGGTCTTTCCTGCGATCAGCTGCTTTACCTCTTCAATCCCTTCTCCGGAATATGTGCTGGTGAAACAGACCTGATTACCACTCTTTGCATACACCTCCGAAAGGCGGTTTCGCATCGCATCCTCGATCAGATCCACCTTGTTAAAGCATACGATAGTTTTAACCTGCTGTCGGTTCATCAAGATCAGAAACCGGTCCAACAGGTTAAGATTCGGATTCGGCTCTGCAGCCGCAAACTCGATCAGAACCTGATCTACATTTGCAACCGCCGGCCGTATTAATTCATTTTTACGCGGATAGATCTGCACGACATTTCCTGCCATCTTCTCAGAATCCAGAACTTCAATGTCTACCAGATCTCCGGGCAGGGGTTTTAATTTCTGATTACGGAAACTCCCCTTTGCCTTGCATTCATATAATCCATAATCCGGCACCTCTACATAATAGAAACCGGCTATGCCCTTCATGATTCTTCCCTGCATAGATGCCCTACTCTTCTGCAACCTGAACATTAACAGATTCCGATACATCCTCCGGCTTGGTCGGTACGCCGTTATATAAGATCTGGAGTGTACCGGTATTCGGCAGACCTGTCAATGTAGATCCTGCCGGAATGCTCAGAGTCTTATTCTGTGCGGAAATAGAACCGCTGGCAATCGTTCTGCTGGTATCACCGATTACATATACAACCGTTACATTGTAGCTGTTTGTGGAATCACTCGCACCTACAAATGAAATGCTTCCGCTGAAGGTTGCTGTATAGGTCTTAGTAGCCGTTGTTGACTCCGTTGTCGGCTCCGGTCCCTTACTGATCGTAATATCCACCTTAGAACCCTCTAATACCTTTGTTCCGAAACTGGTACTCTGGCTGATTACCCGGCCGGCCTCTACGGTATCACTGAATTCCTCTGTTACATTACCAATACTCAGGTTATGATTTGCAAGCTCTGCTTCTGCTTCCTGCTGTGTCTTATTTCTTAAGTCCGGAACCTCGGTTTCCTTCATTTCCGGTCCATTGCTGACAACGATCGTTACGGTACTGCCATCTGCAGCCTTCTGATCTCCGGACGGATCCTGACGGATAACATGATCCTTCTCAATATCTGCACTGTATTCGTAGCTGTGTGTTACCTGGAATCCGGCTGCCTTTATCGTCTCATCCGCCTTTGCGACCTCAAAGCCCACGACATTCGGTACCGGAACTTCTGCCTTACCTGCACTGACTACGATCTTAACCTTGGTATCTGCAGGAATCATATCGCCCTTCTCATAGCTCTGGGAGATTACGATATCCGCATCAATCGTATCATCATTCTTCTTTTCGATCTCATATGGAATCTCAGCATCTGTCAGCTCTTTCTCTGCATCCTGCTGATTCTTGCCGACAACATTCACTGTCATTTCAATCGCACCGTTGTTCTTATCCTCGGTATTTTTGTTGTTGCCAAACTTAAACCATCCGGCTGCTTTACCGACAAACAGCATAATGAACATTGCAATAATAACAGCTGCTACGATACCACCGATCATCACAATCTTCTGAAGCTTCGGATCGATATCATCATTATCCTCATCTGTAATATCATCTGTCTCATCGTCATCATCCGGATCATCATAATCATATTTGTAATCGTCATCATCCGGGTCAAAATCATCATCCACGCCCTGATACCGGCTGCTTTCTGCTACAGCTCTGCCTGCAGAAGCTGCTGCTTCCGTTCTGCCGGCCGGCTTCTGTGTTCTGGCGGTCTCCTGATATCTGCGTTCCTCCGGCTGTTCTTCTTCCGCCGGTGCTTCCTGATATTTTCCTGCATCGACAGGCTGTCTGGTCTCTTCATAACCGGTCATACTGTCTGCATCATCATAAGCCTTCTTACCGGCTGATTCCCGGATAGAGCTTAACTCCTCATCTGACATCATAACGGTTGGCGCATTGTTGGAGGTATTGGTACCCATGACTACAAAATCGCCATTCGGATTGGTTGCAACTCTGCGTAAATCCGCGATCAACGCACTGGCCGTCAGATAACGGCGCTCCGGCTTCTTCTGGGTACATTTTAAAATTACCTTCTCCAGACTTGCCGGTATATCCGGATAATATTCTCTCGGCGGGATCATTTCTCCCTGAATATGCATCAATGCAACGGTTACGTTATTATCACCCTCAAACGGTACCCGTCCGGTTACCATCTCATACATGGTAATACCAAGGGAATAGATATCGCTCTTTTCATCACTGTAGCCGCCTCTTGCCTGTTCCGGTGAGATATAATGAACACTACCCATAGCATTGGATGCTACCGTATTGGAGGTAGCTGCCCGCGCGATACCGAAATCCGTTACCTTCAGGGTTCCATTTTTCGACACAATAATATTCTGCGGTTTAATATCTCTGTGAATCGTATGATTCTGATGAGCCACTTCGATACCGGATGCGATCTGCAGTGCAAAATCCAGTGCCTGATCTGCCGGTAATCTGCCATGATCCATGATATATTCCTTCAGGGTGATTCCCTCTACGAACTCCATGACAATATAGTAGATGCCCTCATCTTCTCCAACATCATATACATTTACAATATTCGGATGAGACAGTCCTGCTGCCGACTGTGCCTCAACCCGGAACTTGGATACAAAATTCCGGTCATCACTGAATTCCCGCTTCAGCACCTTGACCGCAACATAACGATTCAGCTTATGATCCTTTGCCTTATATACCTCAGACATACCGCCTGAGCCTACAAGTTCGATTATTTCGTATCTATCACCTAACATCATTCCTGGTTTTAACATTTTTACACCTCTCTATTTACTGTGCTACCACAAGGGCTGCTATATTATCTTTGCCGCCGTAATAATTCGCCCGGTCGATCAGGCGTGTCACTGCAGCTTCCGGTTGTTCTGCCTCAATAATGATATTCTGGATTTCATCATCCTCCACCATGTTGGATAATCCATCGGAACACATTAAAATCTTTTCATCCATGTGCAGCTCAATTTCAAAGAAATCCGGAATTGCTTCCTCGTTTGCTCCCAAAGCTCTGGTAATAATATTCTTCTCCGGATGGTTCCGTACCTTCAGCGGATCCAGCTGTCCGGTCCGGATCAGCTCCTCTACGAGAGAATGATCCAGTGTTATCTGTCGGATACTGTCTTTATCCAATACATACAGTCGACTGTCACCGATGTTGGCCACATATAAATGATTGGCATCCACCACCGCACAGACAAATGTAGTTCCCATACCGCTCAGCTCTTCCCGTTCCTTCGATGCTGTTAGAATCCCGTCATTTACTGCCCGGATCCCCTGCTTCATCACTGTAATGGGGTTTGAGTCCTCACACTGCTTTACAAATTCCACAAATTGATACACTGCGTAAGAAGAAGCATAATCGCCAGCCTTATGTCCACCCATACCATCTGCTACAATATAGAGATTCGGAAGACATCCCACAGGCTCATCACTGAAGAAGAGATTATCCTGATTCATACTCCGCTTCTTACCGATATCTGTTTTTCCAAAAGATAACAAATCCGCTTCCTCCTATTGATTTTGTTGCATATAATTTCTCCTTAACTGCCCGCAGGCAGCGTCAATATCCCTACCCATACCTCTTCTTATAGTACCATTAATCTGATTATTTTCAAGTAGATATTTGAAATTTTGTATCGATTTATCTGTTCCGCGCTGAAAATCCCGCTCCTTGATCGGGTTGATCGGAATCAGATTTACATGACACGGCCGGTACGGTTTTAGCAGCTCTGCCAGCCGTTTCGCATGCTCCGGCGAATCATTCACGCCCTGTACCAGACTGTATTCATAGGTGACCCGGCGTCCTGTTTTCTCAAAATAATACTGACAGGCCTCCAGAGTCTCATGAAGGGAATATCGTCTTGCAATCGGCATCAGTGCCTGTCGCTCGGCATCCGTGGATGCATGCAGGGACAGTGCAAAGGTGATCTGAAAGCCCTCCTCTGCAAGCGTCCGTATCTGCGGAACCAGGCCACAGCTGGACACGGTGATATTTCTCTGGCTGATATGCAGTCCCCGCTCACCGGATATCAGATGTAAGAAACGAATCAGGGAATCATAGTTATCCAATGGTTCCCCGGATCCCATCACTACAATATTCGATACCCGCTCTCCCATTGCATACTGCATGGCATAGACCTGATCCAGCATCTCAGATGCGGTCAGATTTCTCACAACGCCGTCAATGGTCGATGCACAGAACCGGCACCCCATCCGGCAGCCGACCTGCGAGGATATGCAGACAGAGTTTCCATGCTTATACGGCATCCAGACACTCTCGATCAGATTGTTATCCCATAACCGGAACAGGAATTTATTCGTTCCGTCTTCTTTGGATACCAGTCTGGTCTCCTCCTCCACTCCGATCCAGTCCTCTGCGAGCTTCTTCCGAAGCTCTCCCGGAAGATTCTTCATTTCCTCCGGAGAGCGTACCAGCTTCTGATGGATCCACTGATACACCTGATCTGCCCGGAATTTCGGCAATCCCAGTTCCTTTATATATGCTTGCAGTTCTTCGTATGTCATCGAACGAATATCCATAGTTTTACCTCAGTTTTTCTTCTTCCGGAATGCTGCCATAAAGAATCCGTCACAGCTCTGCAGACCGGGCAGTAATGTTGTATATCCCTGTTCAAGATCTGTTCCCGGCTGATCCTTTACCTCGTTAACCAGTGTTTCCGGCAGGTATTGATGCAGATCCTCCGGTTCCAACGGATAGTTCTCCGTCAGCCATCCGACCTGTTCCTCGTTCTCTCCCGGATGAATCGTACACGTACTGTAGATCAGAATTCCACCCGGTTTTACATAGGTCACCGCCTGTTTCAGGATCTCTCTTTGGAGGTGTACCAGCTCTGTCAGCTGTTCCGGTCGGATCCGGTATTTAATATCCTGCTTTCTGCCGATCACACCCAGTCCGGAACACGGTACATCTGCGATTACAAAATCAAACTGCTCTCTTGCGGTCGGATCCGGCTGTACCGCATCCCATACCTGTGTTTCGATATTCGAATACTGCATCCGTTCCAGATTCTCCTGAATCCGCTCTACCTTGGATGCACTGATGTCCCGTGCCAGCACACTGCCCGGCTGCCCCTTCCGCTCCGGATCTGTCAGACCCAGACGTTCTGCTGCCTGCATGCTTTTACCGCCCGGTGCCGCACAGATATCCAGAATCCGGTCTCCCGCCTTCGGATGGATCAGGTATCCCTGCAATACAGAGCTCTCATCCTGAACCGTTATCAGACCTTCCCGGAATGCCCGGATTCGATTTAAATAATTATACCCGGTCAGCTGTAAGGTATTATCTGTATAATGTCCATCGGCTGCCTTTACTCCGGCTGCCGCCAGACCTGTCTTTACTTCTTCTTTGGTCGTCCGTAAGAGGTTGATCCGGACTGTCAGCGGCGGTTCCTGTAAAAACGCCCGGAAGATCCGTTCCGCAATCTCTTCCGGATACCATGACCGCATTTTATCTACCAGCCATTCCGGAATGGAATACTGTACAGACATTGCTTTCACAGGATCAGCTTCCCGTTCCGGCAGTGTGAGGGCGTCCTTCTGACGGATCAGATTCCGCAGGACACCGTTTACAAATCCGGTCAACTGTCGGAAGCCCTTCTTCTTGGTGAGAAGCGCTGCTTCATTACAGACTGCCGAATCCGGTATGCTGTTCATAAACAGGATCTGATACGCACTCATCCGGAGAATGCTACGGATATATGGCTTACATTTATGCACCGGTGTTTTAGATATCCGGTCGAGCTTATAATCCAGCTGGATCCGGTTCTCCAAGGTGCCATTGCACAATCTGGTATAAAAGCTCCGCTCCTGCTTGCTCATATACTGATAATTGCGAAGCGTAATATTCATTGCTTCACTGGCTGTCTTTTTCTCCCGATCCACATCGGTCAGTGTCTCCATCGCCAGTTCCCGTACATTGATACTGCTGCCTGCCATGATCCGCCCGTTCCTTTCCTATATTCCCGTGCTACTCCTGTGTCTGCTTTCCGCACCGCATTCCTTCTTCTACCGCAAATCCAAGAAGAAACGCATCGGTATTCATCCGTTTTTTACCTTCTAACTGTAGCTGTGTTACCCGAAGTCCTCCCGGATTACACTGAATCGTAAATGACTTCTTATCCACCGCCGTTATCTTACCCGGTTCTCTCTGCTGATTTTCCGGTATCTCTACTATATCTGCCTCGTATATTTTCAGATTCTTTCCCTGTAACTGTGTATATGCGCTCGGCCATGGATTCAGACCACGAACCAGTCGCTCCAGTACCTCTGCCGGCTGTTCAAAGTCCAGTTCTCCCATGGATTTCTGCAGCATATGGGCATAACAGCTCTTGGAATCATCCTGTGGAATCCGTGGTGCCGTTCCCGCCTCGATCTTCTCCATCGTTGAGATACAGAGTCCGGCTCCTGCTTCCGCCAGCTTATCGTGATAACTACCGCCAGTCTCCTTTGCATCGATCGGTACCACCAGCTGTTCGATCATATCTCCGGTATCCAGTCCCTTCGCCATATACATGGTCGTAACACCGCTTTCCTTCTCTCCGTCCATGATCACTCTCTGAATCGGTGCCGCGCCACGGTATTTCGGCAGTAACGATGCATGTACATTCACACAGCCATATGGCGGGATTGCAAGCAGCTCCTCCGGAAGAATCTGTCCGAATGCTACTACAATAATGATATCCGGCTTCAGATTCCGGATTTCCTCTATGACCTCCGGCTCCCGTACCCGTGCCGGCTGGTAAACAGGGATCTGATGCTCTAATGCTTTTTCCTTTACCGGGGTATACTGCATACTCTTCCCCCGGCCCTTCGGCTTATCCGGCTGTGTATACACACCGATGACAGTATGTCCTGCCTGAATGATCGCTTCTAATACCGGTACTGCAAAATCCGGTGTTCCCATAAATATTACACGCATATGCTCACCGCCTATTCTACTTCCCGTAATCCGCCTTCTGCGTGATCCCGGTACAGGATGCCGTCCAGATGATCCAGCTCATGGCAGATTGCCCGTGCCAGAAGCTCTGTACCTTCTACCTCAAACTGCTCCATATTCTCATCATAGGCTCTGCATTTTACATAATTCGGTCTGGTCACGGTACCGACCTTACCCGGAAGGCTTAAGCATCCTTCCTCTCCGGTCTGCTCTCCGGACTGTTCCAGAATCTCCGGATTGATCAATACCAATGGTTCATCATTTCCAATATCAATTACTACGATCCGTTTTAGAATCCCTACCTGTGGAGCTGCCAGTCCGACTCCGTTTGCCTCATACATGGTATCAAACATATCATCGATCAGCTGTAACAGCCTCGGTGTCATCTTATCTACGGCTTTACACTGCTTTCTCAAAACCGGATCGCCTTCATAACGGATTTTACGTATTCCCATTCTAATTCCTGCCTTTCTTATGCCGGATCCTCATATCCGGCTGCTTCGTTTTAGTATAACGGTTTCTTTCTTTTTTATCAATATCCCTTCATGGGATTTAAGTCGAAATAAAGCCTGCAGGTCTCCTGGACTCCGCTTTGTTCCGCATACAGCTCAAGCTGTACCTTTGCATCCAGCAGTACCTGTTCCTGCTCACTCTTTAAATATAATATCCTGCGGTACACATCATGGATCTTACCGATGACCGGTGTGGACGGACCGATGACCCGTATATCCTCTCCCGAAACGGTCTTCCGCATATAATCCGCCAAATGCTCCGCACATTTCTGGACCTGTTCCTCCTGTTCGCCTGTGATCAGAACTGCGATCATGGATACCACCGGTGGATATTTTAATATCTTCCGATATGTGATCTCATTCCGGTAAAACAGCTCATAATCCTGTGCCGCCGCTGCCTGGATCACTGCATGCTCCGGATCATAGGTCTGAATCACGACCTGTCCCGGCCGTTCTCCACGCCCGGCTCTGCCTGCAGCCTGCGTCAGAAGCTCAAAGGTCCGTTCCCCTGCCATATAATCCTGACTGTGAAGACTTAAGTCTGCCGCCAGAATTCCTACCAGCGTTACATTCGGGAAATCATGGCCCTTTACAATCATCTGCGTACCTACCAGAATATCTGCTTTTCCCTCTGCAAACGCGGACAGGATCCGCTCATGTCCGTCCTTTCCCTTGGTCGTATCTGCATCCATGCGGAGAATCCTTGCTTCCGGGAAAAACTCCTGCAGCTCTGCCTCCACCATCTGGGTGCCGGACCCGAACCGCCCGATCATACCGGACCCGCATACCTTACATTTCTTTACAAACGGTTCCGTATAGCCGCAATAATGACAGACCAGCTTCGGCACTGCGCTGTGATGATCATGATAGGTCAACGACACCTGACAGTGTGGACAGTTCACTACCTCTCCACAGCTTCTGCAGGATACAAAGCTGGCATATCCCCTCCGGTTCATGAAAATGATCGACTGCTCCTTCCGGCTCAGGCGATCTTCGATCAGTTCCTGCAAACGGTAACTGAACCGACTGCGGTTGCCCTTCTGGAGTTCCTCCCGCAGATCTACGATCTCTACCTGTGGCAGGCTCCGCTTCTGTACCCGTTCCGTCAGCTTCCACAACTGATACTTCCCCTGCTCCGCCTGATAATAGGAACTGACGGACGGCGTTGCAGAGCCGAGAATCACACTGGCATGATTCATATCCGCCCGCTTGATCGCCGTCTCTCTGGCATGATATTTCGGTATATTATCACTCTTATAGCTGCTCTCATGCTCTTCATCGATTACGATCAGTCCCAGATTGGAAAACGGTGCAAACAGTGCAGACCGGGGTCCGATCACAATGTCCACCTCGCCCTTCCGGATACGTTCGAACTGATCATACCGTTCTCCCTTGCTCATCCGGGAATTCAGGATCGTGATCCGTTCCCCAAAATGTCTGCGGAACCGCATTACTGTCTGGAATGTCAGGGATATTTCGGGAATCAGCATAATGACCTGTCTCCCCTCTGCCAGAACCACATCCATGGCATGCATATATACCTCTGTCTTTCCGCTGCCGGTCACCCCATGCAGCAGATAAGTCTGATAATGACCGGACTCATAATCCTGCCGAAAGGCATCGATCAGGCCCTGTTGTGCCGGATTCAGCTCCGGCTCCGGCTCGGTCAGATACCGCTTCGTACCCGCCTGGCGATACTGCGTCTCTGTCAGGATTTCTATGGTTCCCTCCGCTGCCAGCCGCTGAAAGGTTGCCGGACTGATATTCAACTTATTGCGTGCCAGCTCATACGGAACCGTTCCATGCTCTAACAGTGCCTCTGTCAGTCTTACCTTTGCTCCGTTATGCTTCCTCTGATACTCCAGAAGCCGGAGTCTGCCCTCTTCTGCATCCACGGCCAGCTGAACCGTCTTCTTCTCCACCGGCCGTACGGTCTCCTTTACCGGCATGACCGTCTTTAATGCCTGATACATGGTTGAGCCGTAGGTCTCCTTCATCCACTCTGCCAGCCGGATCAGCTGTCCTTCTACCGGGATCTGATTCTCTATGATCCGGTGTACCGGCTTGATCCGGTCTACATCATAGTTCGGCTCGTCACTGATCCCTATCACATATCCGGTCCGCATATGATTCCCTCTTCCGAACGGGATCTCCACCTGCATACCGACCGCGATTTTATCACACAAAGAAAAGGGCACTTCATACTGAAATGCCCGATCGATGGCTTCATGAGAAATATCGATTATTATATCCACATATTTTGCTGACATCCTCTTCCTCCAACACTTCCCGTATCAGCTCACGCTCATCCATGTGATACTTTACACCCTTTATCTCCTGATAATCTTCATGTCCCTTTCCGGCCAAAACGATAATATCGCCCGGCTGTGCATGCATGATCGCATACCGGAACGCTTCCTTCCGGTCTATGATCTCTATATACTTACCATCGGTTTTGGAAATACCGGTAATAATATCATTGATAATATCCTGCGGTTCCTCAAATCGTGGATTATCCGAAGTAATGATCGTAAAATCCGCAAGCTTGCCGGATACCTCACCCATCTCGTATCTGCGCACCTTGGATCGATTGCCTCCGCAGCCAAATACAGAGATCAGCCGGTTCGGATGATACTCCTTTAAGGTCTCCAGAATACTCTCCAGACTGACTGCATTATGTGCATAATCGATCAGAATGGTAAACTGATCCGAAATCGGCACCAGCTCCACACGTCCTCTGACACGAATGGTCTCTAAAACCTCCTGAATGTTCTTCTCCGGAACTCCCAGCTCATTTGCGATGGCAATGGCTGCCAGCGAGTTATAAATACTGAATTTTCCCGGAATATTTACCTTCATCTCGCCCCGGATCCGTCCGGTCAGCTGATACCGGATACCCAGATGCCCGTTTTCATGATACAGATGCCAGTCCCTTGCCTGATAATCGGCTGTGTCATGGACACCGTATGTAATCACCCGGCAGGTATGTCCCTTTAAGATTTCCTTGTAATTATCATCATCCTCGTTAAAAATACCGACCTTACACATCTGGAACAGCTTGCTCTTCCACATCCGGTATTCCTCAAAGCTTGCATGTTCATTCGGTCCGATGTGATCCTCGGAAAGATTTGTGAAAATACCATAATCAAAGTCGACACCTGCCACCCGGTCAAGCATTAATGCCTGAGAGGATACCTCCATTACCACGCTGTCCAGTCCGTTCTCCACCATCTCCTTTAAATATCTCTGCAATGCCAGGGATTCCGGTGTCGTCTGCGCGGCAGTAACGGTTCTGCTGCCGGTCTGTACCTCGATTGTACCGACCAGTCCGGTTTTATGACCGGTCTTTTCCAGCATGGACTGTATCATATACGTCGTAGTGGTCTTGCCCTTGGTTCCGGTAATACCGATCACCTTTAACTGCTTCGACGGCTCTCCGTAGAAATAAGAAGACATGACTCCCATCGCATACCGGGAGCTCGGCACCTGAATCACGGTTACCGTCTCCGGCACCTCAACCGGCTGCTCTACCACCAGGACAGAGGCACCCTTTTCTGCCACCTCTCCGGCAAAGGAATGTCCGTCCCGGACACTGCCGCTGATACAGAAAAACAAATATCCCGCCTGTACCTTTCTGGAATCATTCTCCACTTCTGCTACTTCTGTATCCAGACTTCCCTGAAGCAACTGATAATCCAGGGAAGAAACTAACTCCGCTAACTTCATATGTCTGACCCTCCTTACAAACGATAAGGAAAAGGAAAGGAGCTCTTAACAGCTCCTCTCATTCATTCCTTAATTCTCATCTTCTTCATCGCCGACAATCTTAACCTTGCCACTGTAAAGCTCTTCTACAGCCAGAGATAACGGCTTCTTACCCTTGGATTCTACCAAAGGCTCAGACCCTGCAATAATCTGACGTGCCCGCTTTGCACATGCTAACACGATGGAATAACGGCTCTGAACAACCGGCTGCTCGCCCGGCTCTACCTCACTGTTAACAACTGCCATTAAGTCAGTATAGGATGGATGTATCATAATAAACTCCTTTCTTACAGAGCCTTAAGCTCTGCCTTCATCTGTTTCATAAATTCTTTATTTTCTTCAATCATGCAGCCCCGTGCCACAATGACAGAATTTACATCTTTTACACACTGATCCAGATCATCATTTACGACTATATACTCGTATGATTCCATATTGGCGGATTCTTCTACGGCTCTCTGCATCCGCTTCTCGATCACGGCCGCTTCTTCCGTGCCGCGTCCGACCAGACGGTTCCGAAGCTCTGCTGCACTCGGTGCTGTCAGGAAGATTAAGATTGCATCCGGATACTGCTCCTTGATATTCATGGCACCCTGTACCTCAATCTCAAGAATTACATTATGTCCTGCTGCCAGCTCCTTTTCCACAAAGGCACGCGGTGTTCCATAATAATTCTCCACATAAACCGCCCATTCAATAAACCCGTTATAATCAATCAGATTCATGAAATCTTCCTTGGTCTTAAAATAATATTCTCTGCCGTCTACTTCTCCTTCCCGTGGTGCTCTGGTCGTTGCCGAAATAGACAGACTGTATCCGTAATCCTGAACCAGTCGTTTTACTACGGTTCCTTTTCCAACACCGGAGAATCCGGATATTACGATTAAAAATCCCTTTTTGTCCATATGCTCACCTGGCCTTATTCAATATTCTGAATCTGTTCCCGGACCTTCTCAATCTCGGTCTTTAAATCTATTGCTGTATTAGAAATATCCAGGGAATTTGCCTTCGACAGAATCGTATTCGCCTCCCGGTTCATCTCCTGTGCTATGAAATCCAGCTTCCGTCCGACGCTTCCGCCACCGGATAGAATCTCTTTCGTGCTGTTGATATGACTTCTCAACCGGACAGTCTCTTCATCCACACAGATCTTATCCGCATAGATCACCACCTCAGCCGCTATTCTGGACTCATCTATATTACTGCCGTCTAACAGCTCCTGCACCTTGGCCTCCAGCTTCTCCCGATACTGCTGCACCAGCTTCGGTGACTCCTGCTCAATATGATCTACCATATCCAGCATACCGTTTAACTTGCCGATCAGATCCTCCTTCAGATGTTCTCCTTCGACCTGTCTGGTCTGGACAAATTTCTCTGCTGCCTTCCGGATCCCGGCCTCCAGGATTTCCCAGAGTGCATCCTCATCTACGGTCTGTTCCTCTCTGGTCAGCACATCCGGCATTCCTGCCAATCTCGTAACCGTAATATCATCCCGTACTCCGAATTCAGACTCTATCTGTCTCAAATAATCCAGATATGTCTTTGCTATCTCCGGATTATATTTAATGCACACATCCGATTCCCGGTAATCCTCATATGTGATAAAGATATCAACCTTTCCCCGGTTAATATACTCTTTCAGTAAGGTTCGGATCCCTGCCTCAAAAAAATTCAGCTTCTTCGGCATCTTAATACTGAACTCACTGTATCTGTGATTAACAGCCTTCATCTCGACTATTAACTTATATCCTTCTGTCACCGTTTCGCTTCTTCCGAAGCCGGTCATGCTGCGAATCATAACTCTCACCTTTTCTTATGTTTCTTACAATCCAATCTATTATAAAGTAATCTACCTGCAAAAGTCAATGGTCAACCTCTTTTATTCCGCGGATATCCGGAGAAATACTCATGGAGTAATTTGTATGATAGATTACAAATCCGGGTGCCCCACCCGGTGTCTTCTTCAGATTGGAACGTCTGGTATAATCAATCTCCACCTTAGAACCGCTCCTTGCCGATGAATAGTAAGCGGCCAGCCTTGCAGCTTCTTCATAGGTACGATCCGGAAGTTCCTGCTGCCCTTCCGTCTTTACGATCACATGGGAGCCCGGTGCCTGCTTGGCATGGAACCAGAGATCATTGCCATTTGCGACCTTAAAGGTCAGTTCCTCATTCTGATAGTTATTCTTGCCCACATACATATGGAATCCATCGGAGGATATATAATGCAGCGGTTTACTCTTCTCCTGCTTCTCTTTTTTCCGTCCGCCGCCCTTTTGCTTGATATAGCCGTAATCTGTCAGTTCCCGCTTAATATCAGCCAGATCCGATTCCTCCTGTGCCAAATCCAGTGCTGTCTGGATGGATCTTAAATGTTCTAACTCCCGGCCGGTCTCCTTTACCTGCTCTGTCAGTGCCTCATAGGTACGCTTCAGTTTATTATATCTGGCAAAGTAACGTTTGGAATTCTCTCCCGGTGTCAGCAGTGGATCTAACGGTATCGTAATCTCCTCATTGGTATAATAATTCAATGCCCGAAATTCTTTCGCCTCCGGCTCGATTCCATAGCCATAGGTGTTGATCAATTCTCCATAGACACGGTACTTATCCCGTTTCTCCGTGCTCTTTAACTGACTGCACTGCAGATCGTATTTCTTTGCGGTCCGTTCGATCGCATTACTTACGATTTTTCTTAAATCGGAAGACTTCTGCCGGATCCGGCTGTAGCTGTTCCTTGCCGCATAGTAAGTCTGCAGAACAGTTGATATGGAAGCTTCCTTTTCACATACATAGTCCGCATACATCGTCAGCGGAATGCTGCAAAACTCGACCGGAACTCCCTGCTTGTCATAATAGATTGCCGGATCAAATATCTCCTGCTGCAGCTGACCCCTGAATTTCTCCAGCTCCTGCCATAGTCCATCCGCATTCTCCTCTGTCAGACTGGCAGTGCTCTGATTTCCATCCAGATCTGCCCGGTAGCAGAGCTCATTGGCAACCACCGGACTTACTCCGGTTAATGATGTGTAGATCATCTTCGTAAGATTTAACGGCTTCGTCAGCATCTGACTCCGGTAATAAGCTTCCGTCAGTTCCAGTGGACTGATTTTCTCCTGATTCGGCGGATACTCATAGCTTCTTCCCGGAAGCACCTCACGCACGGAGCTCATCTGTGCTCCTACCCGCTTAATACTGTCAATGATCGTACCCTGATCATCACAGAAAATGATGTTACTGTGTTTTCCCATGATCTCTATGATCAATTTCTTGGTACAAAGGTCTCCCAGCTCATCCAGATGCTCAATGGAAAATTCCACGATCCGTTCAAAACCGGGCTGTCTGATATCCACGATCCTTCCGTTTCCGATATGCTTTCGTAACAGCATACAGAAATTCGGTGCCGTCATTGGATTATTCCTGCTCTCGGTTGTCAGATATACAAGCGGAAGTGCCGCACTGGCCGATAACAGCAGCCGGTAATTTCCCTGCGGGGTCTTTAGCACCAGATTCAGTTCATCCGGCTCCGGCTGATAGATCTTATAGATTCTGCCGTTCAGTATGTGCTCCTTCAATTCCTTTATTATATTTGCAATTACAATTCCATCGAATGCCATTCTTTCTCACCTTATCTACCGTCATTTCCTTCAAGCGAAAAAACGGTGCAGGCCCTGAAACTACCTGATAGTATCGCCGCCCGCACCGCACTATTCTTATGATTCCCGCTGCCTATAGGCTGCTATTGCATCTATACGCAGTTATATAACTCCTGATATTTCTCTGCGGACTTCTGCCATGAATAATCTGCCTGCATTGCCCGTTCCATAATACCATACCAACTCTGCTTATCGTTATAATAAACCTCCTTGGCATAATTGATCGTATTCAGCATCTCGTGTGCATTATAATTCCGGAAGCTGAATCCGTTACCGGTCTTCTCATACTCATTGTATGGCTGTACCGTATCCTTCAGACCACCTGTCTCACGAACAAGCGGAACCGTACCGTAACGCAGTGCCATCAGCTGTGTCAGACCACATGGTTCAAATCTGGATGGTACCAGCATCACATCACAGCCGGCATACATCTTATGAGACCGTTCATCGGAATAGTAAATATTCGCAGATACCTTATATGGATGAATACCCTGATAATACCGGAACATATCCTCATATCTCTGCTCACCGGTTCCCAGTACAACAAACTGTACACCGTCCTGGCAGATCTCATTCATCACACAATCAACCAGATCCAGACCCTTCTGATCGGTCAGTCGGGAAATAATACCGATCACAAACTGCTTATCATCAACCGGAAGACCAAACTCTTCCTGCATCTTACGCTTGTTCTCTGCCTTTGCCTTCTTATATGCTTTCAGAGAGTAGTTCTTATAAATCATCGGATCCCGTTCCGGATTATATACATCATAATCAATTCCGTTTACAATGCCCCATAAATCATTGTGTCTTGCGGAAAGCAGTCCTTCCAGGCCTTCTCCATATTCCTGTGTCTGGATCTCTCCGGCATACGTATTACTGACGGTTGTGATCTTATCTGCATAGACTAATCCGCCCTTTAGCATACTGGCATCTTTCTTAAACTCCAGCTTATCCGGCGTAAAAACATAGGACGGAAGCCCAGAAATTGCCTGAATCGTCTTGATATCCCAGTTTCCCTGGAACTTCAGGTTATGGATCGTCATGATAGACTTAATGCCCTGATAGAACGGATTACTTGCAAACAGGGTCTTTAAATATACCGGCACCAGTCCTGACTGCCAGTCATGACAATGAATGATGTCCGGGCGGAAGCCGATCACCGGCAGAATCGATAATGCTGCTTTGGAAAAAAATGTAAACTTCTCAATATCCCATTTCACATCACCATATGGT